>Ga0233425_10000259_pt1 | contig 140451 bp, 140 predicted proteins | sample Watercolumn_Towu_2_FD_181712 | JGI IMG/M metagenome (GOLD analysis project Ga0233425, IMG submission 181712) | Freshwater microbial communities from Lake Towuti, South Sulawesi, Indonesia - Watercolumn_Towuti2014_140_MG | ecosystem: Environmental > Aquatic > Freshwater > Lake | place...
AGCAGCCGCGGTAATACAGAGGGTGCAAGCGTTAATCGGAGTGACTGGGCGTAAAGGGCGCGTAGGTGGTTGAAAAAGTCGGATGTGAAATGGCAGGGCTTAACCGTGTCAGGTCATACGAAACTAGTTGACTTGAGTTCAGGAGAGGGAAGTGGAATTTCCGGTGTAGCGGTGAAATGCGTAGATATCGGAAGGAACATCAGTGGCGAAGGCGACTTCCTGGTCTGAAACTGACACTGAGGCGCGAAAGCGTGGGTAGCGAACAGGATTAGATACCCTGGTAGTCCACGCAGTAAACGATGAGAACTAGATGTTACTTTTTTTAGGAAAAGTGGTGTCGTAGCTAACGCGATAAGTTCTCCGCCTGGGGAGTACGGCCGCAAGGTTAAAACTCAAAGGAATTGACGGGGGCCCGCACAAGCGGTGGAGCATGTGGTTTAATTCGATGCAACGCGAAAAACCTTACCTACCCTTGACATTCAGAGGATCCTGTAGAGATATGGGAGTGCCCTTCGGGGAGCTCTGGGACAGGTGCTGCATGGCTGTCGTCAGCTCGTGTCGTGAGATGTTGGGTTAAGTCCCGTAACGAGCGCAACCCTCGTCCTTAGTTACCATCATTGAGTTGGGGACTCTAAGGAGACTGCCGGTGATAAACCGGAGGAAGGTGGGGATGATGTCAAGTCATCATGGCCCTTATGGGTAGGGCTACACACGTGCTACAATGGGTGGTACAAAAAGAAGCGAAGCAGTGATGTGGAGCGAATCTGAAAAGCCACTCGTAGTCCGGATTGGAGTCTGGAACTCGACTCCATGAAGTCGGAATCGCTAGTAATCGCAGATCAGCATGCTGCGGTGAATACGTTCCCGGGCCTTGTACACACCGCCCGTCACACCATGGGAGTGGGTTGCACCAGAAGTGGGTAGACTAACCGCAAGGGGGTCGCTCACCACGGTGTGATTCATGACTGGGGTGAAGTCGTAACAAGGTAGCCGTAGGGGAACCTGCGGCTGGATCACCTCCTTAAAGAGAAGACGCGACCCGTGTGAATCTACAATTCTGAAGATTTAAGAAGAGAAACAGTGAGAGAGACTGTTAACGGAAGTAGTTAACAGGAACGAGTTTCTGTGAGAACGACTGAGAGGATTTATTGCTGTCCCCTTCCGATGGGGGATTCTCAAGGGGGAGAAAGGATTCTTCCCCTTGAGAACAAGCTCAAGCTTGGCTTGGGCGCAGTTTCAAATAACAGGAAGGAGTTCCCGCAGGGAACGACTGGGTCTGTAGCTCAGTTGGTTAGAGCGCACCCCTGATAAGGGTGAGGCCGGTGGTTCGAGTCCACCCAGACCCACCAGATTGAAGGGGCCATAGCTCAGCTGGGAGAGCGCCTGCTTTGCACGCAGGAGGTCGTCGGTTCGATCCCGACTGGCTCCACCAGTGAAGGGTTTTGAGGAGGGGGTTTGGAAAGGAATCAAGGGAAGGGTGTGAAAGGAGTCTCGAAGAGAGAAAAGAATAGATGGAAAGAGTCTATTGTTTTCTACCTTTGAGTAGAAGTTCATTAACAAAACAGGAAAAGAAACGCGAGGTACATTGCCCCATGCGAATGGGGGAATGACAAAAATCTCAAAGAGTAACACCAAGAGTCTTAGTACAGGCGATGGTTAGGATGGAGTGTTCAACGAAAGTTGAAGGCTTGATGCTAACGCATTGAAAATAACTTTGAAGAGCCAAAAGCGATTTAGGGTTATATAACCAAGAAGATAAGCGCACCAGGTGGATGCCTAGGTAGTAGGAGGCGAAGAAAGACGTGTAAGCCTGCGAAAAGCTTCGGGGAGCTGGCAAAAAAGTGATGAGCCGAAGATGTCTGAATGGGGAAACCCACCAACTGAAGAGGTTGGTATCAATTCATGAATACATAGTGGATTGAAGCGAACGCGGGGAATTGAAACATCTCAGTACCCGCAGGAAAAGAAATCAAATGAGATTCTGCGAGTAGCGGCGAGCGAAAGTGGAAAAGCCCAGTTACGGAATTGAGTGATTGTGTTAGTGGAATGGTTTGGGAAGGCCAGCCAAAGAAGGTGAAAGCCCTGTAGACGAAAACACAGTGACTTGAGGTAACGATGAGTAGGCCGGGACACGAGAAATCCTGGTTGAAGATGGGGGGCCCATCCTCCAAGGCTAAATACTCCCTACTAACCGATAGTGAACCAGTACCGTGAGGGAAAGGCGAAAAGAACCCCGTTGAGGGGAGTGAAATAGAACCTGAAACCGGGTGCGTACAAGCAGTGGGAGCTGGGGGCAACCCTAGTGACTGCGTACCTTTTGTATAATGGGTCAGCGAGTTACTTTTACTGGCAAGTTTAACCGAGAAGGGGAGGCGAAGGGAAACCGAGTCTGAATAGGGCGCCAAGCCGGTGAGAGTAGACCCGAAACCAGGCGATCTACCCATGTCCAGGGTGAAAGTTAGGTAACACTGACTGGAGGCCCGAACCCACTAATGTTGAAAAATTAGGGGATGAGGTGTGGGTAGGGGTGAAAGGCTAATCAAGCCTGGAGATAGCTGGTTCTCCTCGAAAGCTATTGAGGTAGCGCCTTGCAAGTGTTCACTGGGGGTAGAGCACTGTTTCGGCTAGGGGGGTGTGACAACCTTACCAACCCGATGCAACCTCCGAATACCGGTGGATGAATTGCAGGAGACACACGGCGGGTGAAAAGGTCCGTCGTGGAAAGGGAAAGAGCCCAGACTGCCAGCTAAGGTCCCCAAGTAGTGGTTAAGTGGCAAACGATGTGGGAAGGCCCAGACAGCCAGGAGGTTGGCTTAGAAGCAGCCATCCTTTAAAGAAAGCGTAATAGCTCACTGGTCGAGTCGGCCTGCGCGGAAGATTTAACGGGGCTAAAACCACTCACCGAAGCTGCAGATGTGATGACGCAAGTCATTACGTGGTAGAGGAGCGTTCTGTAGGCTGATGAAGGAGGACTGTAAGGTTCTCTGGAGGTATCAGAAGTGCGAATGCTGACATGAGTAACGATAATGCGGGTGAGAGTCCCGCACGCCGAAAGTCCAAGGTTTCCTAGCGCAATGTAAGTCAGCGCGGGGTGAGTCGGCCCCTAAGGCGAGGCGGAAACGCGTAGTTGATGGGAAGCAGGTTAATATTCCTGCACTGGGTACAAACACGAGGTGAGGACGAAGGAGGCTAGGTTGAGCCGGTGATTGGTAGAACCGGTATAAGCGTGTAGAGAGGGCACTTAGGGAAATCCGGGTGCCTGTTGATTGAGGCGTGATGAGGAGTCTTCGTAAAGAAGGCGAAGCAACCGATGCCATACTTCCGGGAAAAGTCACTAAGGTTAATTTGTACACAACCGTACCCGAAACCGACACAGGTGGACAGGTAGAGCATACTAAGGCGCTTGAGAGAACTCGGGTGAAGGAACTCGGCAAAATGGTACCGTAACTTCGGGAGAAGGTACGCCTTTGTTGGTGAAGTCTGAACGGATGGAGCTGACGGAGGCCGCAGAAACCAGGTGGCTGCGACTGTTTAATAAAAACACAGCACTCTGCAAACTCGAAAGAGGAAGTATAGGGTGTGACGCCTGCCCGGTGCCGGAAGGTTAATTGATGGGGTGCAAGCCCTTGATCGAAGCCCCGGTGAACGGCGGCCGTAACTATAACGGTCCTAAGGTAGCGAAATTCCTTGTCGGGTAAGTTCCGACCTGCACGAATGGCGTAACGATGGCCACGCTGTCTCCACCCGAGACTCAGTGAAATTGAAATGGCTGTGAAGATGCAGTGTACCCGCGGCAAGACGGAAAGACCCCGTGCACCTTTACTATAACTTTGCACTGGATGTTGAATTTACTTGTGTAGGATAGGTGGGAGGCTATGAAGTGGAGTCGCCAGACTTCATGGAGCCAGCCTTGAAATACCACCCTGGTAGGTTTGACGTTCTAACTTGCGGCCGTAAACCGGCGTGAGGACAGTGTATGGTGGGTAGTTTGACTGGGGCGGTCTCCTCCTAAAGGGTAACGGAGGAGCGCGAAGGTACCCTCAGCGTGGTCGGACATCACGCAATGAGTGCAAAAGCAAAAGGGTGCTTGACTGCGAGACCGACAGGTGGAGCAGGAACGAAAGTTGGTTTTAGTGATCCGGTGGTTCTGAATGGAAGGGCCATCGCTCAACGGATAAAAGGTACGCCGGGGATAACAGGCTGATACTGCCCAAGAGTTCATATCGACGGCAGTGTTTGGCACCTCGATGTCGACTCATCACATCCTGGGGCTGAAGCAGGTCCCAAGGGTATGGCTGTTCGCCATTTAAAGTGGTACGTGAGTTGGGTTTAGAACGTCGTGAGACAGTTCGGTTCCTATCTGCCGTGGGCGTAAGAGAGTTGAGAGGAGCTGCTCCTAGTACGAGAGGACCGGAGTGGACGTATCTCTGGTGGACCAGTTGTCACGCCCGTGGCAAAGCTGGGTAGCTAAATACGGACGGGATAACCGCTGAAAGCATCTAAGCGGGAAGCCTCCCTCAAGATGAGCTCTCTCGGTGCGAAAGCACCCTAAAGGTTTGTTGAAGACGACGACGTAGATAGGCGGGATGTGGAAGTCCAGTAATGGATGTAGCTAACCCGTACTAATTGACCGTGAGTCTTGGTTATATAACCTTAAGTGGCTTTTGGTATGAAGAAGAGAAAAGCGCGCGTTTCGAAATCCTGGTTTGTCGCTTGGTGACCATAGCGAGTAGGCCCCACCTGAATCCATCTCGAACTCAGAAGTGAAACTACTCAGCGCCGATGATAGTGTGGGGGTACCCATGTGAAAGTAGGACATTGCCAAGCATTGAATGCGAAAAGGCCGCCTTTAACAGGTGGCCTTTTTTTTTGCTCTCGTTAATTCAAATGAAAAATAATGTTTCAATTTTTTTCTTTCCGAAAAAGTTTACTACTGCCTTTCTTAAAAACACATGTTTTTAAAAATAAAAATAATTTCAAATATCAAAAATTTATTTTGCTATTTTTAAATAAATTTTTGTAAAATCCTTTCCACCATGAGGATTTCAGAAAAAAAAGAACGTAGGAGTTTACTTTGAAGAGAATCAATGAGGTGATTGCATTGCTGGCGGATGGCCAATTTCATTCAGGAGAGGATGTGGGCGAGGCCCTTGGGGTGAGTCGTAGTGCTATTTGGAAAATTATTAAAGGTCTAGAAGAAATTGGTATTGATGTGCATCGCGTTCAAGGGCGCGGGTATTGTATTCCAGGAGGGATTCAGTTTTTTTCTAAAGAACGTATTGAGTCTTTTCTATTAGGAATGAAATCCACAGCCAAACCCACTCTAGATATTTTTAATCGAGTTGCTTCTACTAATTCTTATCTCCAAGACAAGATTAAGGCGGGATACCCTTCCCAAAGCATTTGCCTTTCTGAATATCAAACGGAAGGTCGTGGTCGAAGGGGGCGTGCTTGGCTTTCCCCCTATGGTAAAAATATATATATGTCTCTCCTTTGGAAATTTTCCGCAGGCCCTTCTGCCCTCGCAGGCCTTACCCTTTTAGTGGGATTAGCGATGATCCGCGCTTTAACCACCCTAGGACTCACTGATCTTCGCTTGAAATGGCCCAATGATATTTTATGGCATGGCAGCAAATTAGCAGGGATTTTAGTTGAAATGAGCATTGACGATCTCAATGGGTGCTATGCGGTGATTGGCTTGGGATTAAATTTAAGTTTACCCCAAAAAATTCGCTCCGAAGTATCCCAAAGGGTCACCGACATTCAGACGATTTTAGGTCATTACCCCGATAAAAATTATGTAACGGCTCTTTTAATTCATGAATTATTTTCCATTCTTCCTGAATTTGAAGCCCAAGGGTTTGCTCCCTATGTTTCTCAATGGCAAGGGTATGATCATTTACTCAATAAGCAAATTACCTTAAAAACTCCTCAGCAACGAATCACAGGAATTGGACAAGGTATTGATGAGACGGGTGCCTTAATTATGAAAGTAAATGGCGAGTTTGAAAGATTTCATTCTGGAGAAGCCACCATTGAGGAAATTACATCCTCTTAAGGAAAGCTCTCCACAATTCCAGTTGTTCTTAGAATAGAATTCCCTTAGAATTCCTTTTCTTTGTTATCTATATATGCTGGCGTAGCTCAGTCGGTAGAGCAGCTGATTTGTAATCAGCCGGTCGTAAGTTCGAATCTTATCGCCAGCTCCATAATTAGTATGAGGGTGTTATCATGGGATGGTTCCGTTCCTGTATTTTATTTGTATTATTTGTTTTTATTTCGGGGTGTGCGCAGCAAACGGCAGACTTAGTGCCTGTGGCATTGCCTCAAGATGCCCAATTAACCTGTGAAACTCTTCAAAAAGAAATAGATCAAAATGAAAAGAGTCTTCAATCTTTAGATCCTTCTCATAAGAAAAAAGAAATTTCGCCGAGTCCAATTCAGGTTTCTGTGACCCCCTGGATTTACGTTCATTTTTCTGACAAAAAAACGGCAGAAATACGCGCGTTAGAACGACGGCAAAAATATTTAGCAGAAATGAAGATGACAAAACATTCTTCTTAAAAAGAAACATCTTCTTAGAATCAATGACAAAACCTTCCATCGATAAAGAAATGCCCGTATAATGGCCCCAATGGCGAGAGCCAAGGATTTATCCATGGATAGTATGACAATAGGTACATAGGATGTTCAAAGTATCCTTCAAAAGACAACCAGTGGTGCGCAACACAACCCAAACTTCTTCCGGGTTTCCTTTTCTATCCTTCAATCACATTTCAAAATATAGTTTAGGAATTGCTATTTGTTTTGCCTTTATTTTTTCATATTTTAAACTCACCGCTCCCGATGCATTTCCCATCCAACAAGTACAGATCGTTGATCCTCTACAGCGAGTGAATCATCATTTATTAAAAAGCACAGTGATGCCTGAAATTGAACACGGTTTTTTTCATGTGAATGTGAAACGCATTCAAGAAGAAGTATCCGCGTTGCCTTGGGTTCATGAAGCGTTTGTTCGCCGTGTTTGGCCTAATAAGGTGGTGATTACCATTCAAGAGCAAAAACCCTTAGCCCGCTGGAATCAAGGTCAATTAGTTACTGCAGAGGGGCAAGTTTTTACACCAGATTCTAAAACCATGCCTCAACAAGGGTTGCCTTTTTTATTAGGACAAACAGGGGAAGAACATCATGCAGTGTATTTTTATCAAACTTTACAAAACCAATTGAAGCCCCTGAGTTTGGCCATTACCCAATTAAAATTATCTTCTCGCCATGATGTGGAATTAGTGATTAATGATTCCTTCCGATTGGATTTAGGAGAGGAAGATCAAGAGCAACGTTTAGAAGCGTTTGTACGAGTATATCCATCGGTGTTTTCGAAGCGATTTGCAGAGTTAGAATCGGTGAATATGCAGTATAATCGCGGCATGGCGGTGGAGTGGAAACACATGGCTTAAAATTCAAAGTTTTTTCTTAAAAACTTCTGAATGAAATTGCTCGTCATTTGCAGAAAATATGAGTAAAATACCGGCAAGGTAAAGAAGGGAATCTCAAAAACACAACTGTGGAGATATATTGTCCATGGCAAGACAAAAAGATAAACAGCTCATCGTCGGATTAGACATTGGCACTTCTAAAGTGGTGTGTCTCGTGGGTGAAGCAGATCCATCCCTTCGTCAAAAACAAGTGAATATTATTGGATTCGGTTCCCATCCTTGTCGCGGATTAAAAAGAGGTGTGGTGGTGAATATTGATGCCACTGTGAATTCTATTCAACGCGCGGTGGAAGAAGCGGAGCTTATGGCAGGTTGCCAAATTCATTCTGCGTATACAGGTATTGCAGGAAGCCATGTTCAAAGTTTAAATTCTCATGGCATTGTGGCCATTCGTCAGCATGAAGTCATGCCCCATGATGTGGAGCGGGTTATTGATGCAGCAAAAGCAGTGGCCATTCCCGCCGATCAACAAATCATTCATGTGTTACCCCAAGAATTTATCATTGATAGCCAAGAAGGGATCCGAGAACCCATTGGCATGTCAGGAGTGCGTTTAGAATCCCGAGTTCATATGGTGACAGGTTCTGTGAGTGCTGCGCAAAATATTGTGAAATGTGTGGAGCGTTGCGGCCTTGAAGTGGCGGATATGATTTTAGAACAATTAGCCTCTAGCTGGGCAGTTTTAACAGAAGATGAAAAAGAATTAGGAGTTTGCTTAGTGGATATTGGTGGTGGCACCACAGACATTGCTATTTTTACCCACGGTGCCATTCGTTATACTAGCGTGATTCCCATTGCAGGGGATCAAGTCACCAATGATATTGCCATCGCACTTCGCACCCCTACCCAATGTGCAGAAACCATTAAGTTAGAAAGCGCTTGTGCCTTAAGTAGCGTAGCAGGAGCTAATGAGATGGTGGAAATTCCCAGCGTGGGAGATAGACCGGGTCGACGTATTTCTCGAAAAACCCTGGCGGAAGTCATAGAGCCTCGATATGAAGAATTATTTTCTTTAGTACAGGGCGAACTTCGACGCAGTGGGTTTGAAGATTTTATTGCAGCCGGTATTGTGCTCACTGGGGGCGCTGCAAAGGTAGCAGGTGTCGTAGAGCTAGCAGAATCCGTATTTCGTATGCCAGTACGTTTGGGAGCGCCTCAAAACGTAACGGGGATGCGAGATATTATTGATAATCCAATTTACTCAACCGCCGTTGGTTTGTTGTTGTATGGATTAGAGCAACAAGGACAAGTTCGTCCGGAAGTAATGCTGAGTGATGGAGTCAAAGGGATGTGGGGGCGTATGCGCGGTTGGTTTCAAGGTAATTTTTAGGGTAGGAGATAAACATGTTTCAAGAGGTAGATCATCACGCAAACAATGATGCAGTGATTAAGGTCATTGGCGTTGGTGGCGGCGGTAGTAATGCAGTTCAATATATGCTGTCAGGGCAAATTGGAGGCGTGCAATTTGTATGTGCGAATACAGATGTGCAAGCTTTAAAAAATTGTTCCCCAGGCACAGAAACGCTACAAATTGGCGTGGAAATCACGAAAGGATTAGGCGCAGGAGCCAATCCAGAAATGGGACGTCGTGCTGCAGAAGAAGATGTGGAAGAAATTAAACGATTTTTAAATGGTGCCGATATGGTATTCATCACCGCAGGTATGGGTGGTGGAACAGGAACCGGTGCGGCGCCTGTGATTGCAAAAATTGCAAAAGAAATGGGAATCTTAACCGTGGCCGTGGTGACAAAGCCTTTTTCCTTTGAAGGGAAAATGCGAATGCAAGTGGCGGAAGAAGGGATCCGTGCTTTAAGCGAATACGTAGATTCTTTAATTATTATTCCTAATAATAAATTACTCAGCGTGTTAGGTAAAAACATGACATTGCTGAATGCATTTAAAGCCGCTAACAATGTGTTATTTGGTGCGGTGCAAGGCATTGCTGAATTGATTACGCGACCTGGCTTGATTAACGTGGATTTTGCCGACGTGCGAACCGTGATGTCAGAAATGGGTATGGCCATGATGGGAACGGGAATTGCCAGCGGAGAAAATCGAGCTCGCGTTGCTGCAGAAGCTGCTATTGCCAGTCCTTTACTGGATGATATTAACCTCACAGGTGCAAGAGGCATTTTAGTGAATATTACAGCAGGCCTTGATATGTCCATTGGGGAATTCGAGGAAGTAGGAAATGCGGTGAAAAGCTTTATTTCAGAAAATGCTACGGTAGTGGTAGGTACGGTCATCGATCCTCAAATGAGTGATGAAATGCGAGTGACCGTGGTGGTGACTGGGTTAGGCGAACCTTACAAAACCACGAGTGGGCATTTCATGGGAGGAATGAAATCCGATGGAACTTTGGATTACCAACAATTAGAACGTCCTACGGTGATGAGACAACAAGCAAAACCAAAGACTACTCAAACCGCAAGCCAGGATATTGAGTATTTAGATATCCCTGCTTTTTTAAGGCGGCAAGAAGAAACAGTTTAAGAGGAGAGGGGATGCTCCTTTGATGGTGATGCCCAAGCATTTGCTTGGGCATCGCTTTAATAAAAAAGAATTCCATGCAGGAATTCTTTTTTGTGTGTAAGAAGATAAGAGAAAAAAATGATAAAACAACGAACATTAAAAAATATCATTCGAGCCAGAGGTGTGGGACTTCATACCGGTAAAAAAATTACATTGACTCTTCGCCCCGCTCCCGTCAATACAGGAATTATTTTCTCTCGCACGGATGTGGAGCCTTGGATTGAAATTCCTGCCAAGGCTTCTTACGTGAGTGATACCACTATGGCCACCACCATTTCAAAAGATGGGGTTTCCATTTCCACCATTGAACACCTCATGTCTGCTTTAGCAGGATTAGGCATTGATAATGCTTATGTGGATGTGAATGCCTGTGAGTTACCCATTATGGATGGCAGCGCAGGTCCCTTTGTATTTTTAATTCAATCCTCAGGCATTGAAGTACAAAATAGCCCAAAACGATTTATTCGAATCAAAGAAGCCCTTAAAGTGGAAGAGGGGGAAGGCGCCAATTATAAATATGCTGCCTTTAAACCTTACGATGGATTTAAAGTGGATTTCACCATTGATTTTAATCATCCTGTCTTTAAGGATTCTTCCCAAAATATTTCTTTAAATCTTTCCATTACTTCTTTCATTAAAGAGGTGTGTCGCGCTAGGACTTTTGGTTTTTTATCTCAGTATGAAAAATTACGAGAAATGAATTTAGCCTTAGGCGGTAGTTTAGATAATGCAGTGGTAGTGGATGATTATCAAATTTTAAATAAAGATGGTCTTCGATATGACGATGAATTTGTTCGTCATAAAGTACTAGATGCCATCGGGGATTTATATCTTTTAGGAAGTGGTTTGATTGGCACTTTTGAAGGATACAAATCAGGTCATGGATTAAATAATCAATTACTTCGTAAGTTGTTAGCCACAGAGTCTGCATGGGAATATGTGACTTTCCAAGAGGGTGATGAAACACTTCCCTTCTTTATTCAATCAGCGATTCCCGTGGAGGCTTAATAGATTGAGAAATCCCTTGTTCTAAGGAGTTATGTTATGCGTAAAAAAATTTTCATAGGAAGTGTTGTTGTTGCGGTGTTTGTAGCAATTTACGTGATTGTAACTCCTCGGTATGTGGGGGAATCTATCCAACGTTTTTTAACACAACCTGCCAGTTTAAAGCCTTTCTTAATGGAAGGCATGACCGTGCAAAACTTATCAATTCAACGGCACTGGTTTTCTTCTGATTTAACCGCCACTATTCATATGGAACCCTCTGCCAATTATTCTTTTACCCTCCCCCAGGGACTCAATGTGGATGTGGTGGCCCATATTCAACATGGTCCCATTCTCTTAGGACGTGATGTGCACGGAAGATGGTATTTGAAGTTTGGCCATGCCTTTATTGATCTTCAGAAAAAATTGCCGCCGGATACTTTAGAATCTTTCAAAAAAATGGGATTTCAATTTCAACCTACCGTATCTACTTCTGCTATTACAGTAAGTTTCTTCTATCACTATAAGGGGACTACCATGGTATCTCCCTTCTCCATCGCACGAGGTCCTTGGATGAATGTATCCATCGCATCCTTCATGGTGGATTGGAGCAGCCGCATTACACAAAGTTCCGTGCATTATAGCTTTTTGACAAAAACGCCTTTGGTATTCTCTAATCAACAAGAACGACTCACTCAGAAAAGTGTGAGGGGAACCGTGGATTTTCCTCTTCCCTTTAATTTTTCAAAAGTTAATTTGTCATTGAAAACACGAGATGTGAATTTTAAAGAAGGGAAGAATAATATTCTGGATGCATCCCTTATTTCTATTTCTAAAACTCCTGAGAAAAGTGCTTTTTCATTAAAAGATTTAGTGGCTCGTGCTCAAGGATATGAAGTGAATGTTCCCAATTTTAGTTACTCAAAAATGCAACGAGAAGGAAAGCCCCGTCACTTGAATGTCACTATGCCTTCCATGGATATCCATTTCCCTAATCAAACCACCATGAATGTGGGGCATTTTTCTATTAAGGGAAAACAAACCCAAGCTCACGATTTATTAAAAGGGGATACTCTCTTTAATATTCGGGAGATTCAATACAATGGTGAAACCTTAGGGCCCATTACTTTCCGATTGCTTTTAGATCATTGGTATATCCCTGCTTTGATGAATTATCGAGAAGTGGTGCGGCAATTATTTTTTGCCTCTTCCATGGCAACTAAATTGCAATTAAAACCCACCTTATCTCGAGAAGAACGATTTTCTTTAATTGAAAACAAAATTAAATTAATTCGTCTGCAATATCTTGCCATGCAAATGTGGCCCCATGTGGTAGATAAAGGCGCTCGAATTCGAATTGAACCTTTCTCTATTCAATCACCCAAAGGAACGGTGGCTATTCAATTTAGCTGGCAATATCCTAAAGTGGGTAACGAGAATGCGCCCATGAGCTCTAAAGAGTTAAAAGGCGCTTCCAAGGCTCGACTCAATGTATTAGCCAGTGAGGAATTAGTGCGTTCTCTCATGGTGCAATTATTACAATGGCAAACAGGAGGCACTATTCAAAAAGAACAGATGGAGAAAAAAGTAGGAGAAGATTTGCAACGGGCGGTGGGCTTGAAGCAATTGATGACTACTTCTCACGGAGAGTATCAATTAACCTTGTCTTATGAAGATGGGCATCTCTATTTAAATGACCACTTACTCAGTGCGCCTTTAACACCTCCGGGTGGAGCGGCTCCGGCGACTCAAAATGTCCCACAAGTTTCTGGAAAGCCAGCGGCTCCAACCACTCAAAATGCTCAACCAGTTTCTGGAAAACCAGCAGCTCCAGCGACTCAAAATGTTCCACTAGTTTCTGGCAAACCAGTAGCTCCGGCCACTCAAAATGTTCATCAAGTCTCAGGGAAACCCGCTGCTGCGCCCATGAAAAAAGAAACGGCATCGCCCTCTGTTTCTCAACCCCTAAAATCAAACACGGGGACCACCTCTTCGGAAAAAAAGAATGAAGTAAAGCCCACTTCCATGGCGCCCATTGTTCCTACATCTCAGGGGACTTCTCAAAAAGCAGCATCTTCCCCATGAGAAGCGATGCGAAATAAGATTTTTTGCAAGGACGGATCCTCGCAAGTATGAGCGAGGTTTTTATAAAAATTGATGGCCTGGGGAGATAGTTTTTTCATCCTTCGTGGAGGAATATTTTCTTCCATGGGTTCAGGAGGAAGGACTTTAATATCAATTTTGATAATTCCCGCCAAGGACGGAATTTTGCGAAGATGGCTCAATAAAGTAGGGCATTCAAACCGAAGCAAGGTTCCCCAGGTGGGAGCATCCACTCCAAGGACTAAAATTCCGTCTCTTAAGTTACATACTTGGCAGTGTTCATGATATTTTTTATCAAGGAAGCTCATGACTCTGTGATTTAATGTTTGTAATTCATCAAGCTTTGTCATGATGTGTTGCAAAAAGGGATGATGTGTTTGGAGTAAGTGATCAAAGCTCGTCTTGTGTTGCTTTTTTTTCATGAGAAAAGACATCCAAAACATTTTATGGCACAATACCAAACCTTATATAAGAATACCAGTGATCAGCCGTTTTCGCTGACACCTTTTAATTTAGGATTTTGATTGACCTATGTTAGCAACCCAGTTAGTGAAAAAAATCTTTGGTAGCCGTAATGATCGAGTATTACGTCGCCATGAAAAAAACGTGGAACGTATTAATGCCTTAGAACCGACCTATGAAGCCTTAAGCAACGAGCAACTTAAACAAAAAACCACAGAATTTAAAGCTCGGGTACAAGGGGGAGAATCCTTAGATGCCCTTTTACCCGAAGCCTTTGCCGCCGTGCGAGAAGCCGCGCGACGCACCCTTTCCTTACGTCCTTTTGATGTGCAGCTCATTGGGGGCATGGTATTGCATCACGGCAATATTGCAGAAATGCTTACAGGGGAAGGAAAAACCTTAGCAGCCACTTTGCCCGCTTATTTAAATGCCTTAACAGGGCGAGGCGTTCACATCGTGACAGTGAATGATTACTTGGCGGAACGAGACGCCAATTGGATGCGGCCCATTTATGAATTTTTAGGAATGACGGTGGGAATTCATTTATCCCAAATGCCCCACGCAGAAAAACAAGCGGCCTATAGGGCGGATGTGACCTATGGAACTAATAATGAATTTGGTTTTGATTATCTTCGAGATAATATGGCTTTTGATTTGAGCCAACGGGTTCAAAGGGATTTATACTTTGCCATTGTGGATGAAGTGGATTCCATTCTCATTGATGAAGCGAGAACCCCCTTAATTATTTCTGGCCCTGCGGAAGAAAGTTCTGAACTCTATCAAAAAATCAATACAGTGATCCCCAAACTCAAAGAAAGAACTACGGAAGAAGGAGAGGGGGATTACTATTTAGATGAGAAAACAAAGCAAGCCCATTTAACAGAACAAGGCCACGAAACCGTGGAAGAAATGTTAGTCACCATGGGTTTATTGAAAGATGGTAGTAGTTTATATGACGCTACTAACATTACTCTCATGCATCATGTGCTAGCCGCTTTACGGGCTCATAAATTATTTCATAAAGATGTGGAATACATTGTTAAAAATAATGAAATTATTATTGTGGATGAACATACGGGCCGTCTCATGCAAGGGCGACGCTGGTCCGATGGATTGCATCAAGCGGTGGAAGCAAAAGAAGGTGTAAAAATTCAAAGTGAAAATCAAACCTTAGCTTCTATCACCTTTCAAAATTATTTCCGTAACTATGAAAAATTAGCAGGAATGACGGGGACTGCAGATACAGAAGCTTATGAATTTCACGAAATTTATAATTTAGAAGTGGTGGTCATCCCTCCTAATCGTCAAGTGGTTCGAGTGGATCATTCTGATAAAGTGTATGTGACAGCAGAAGAAAAATTCAAAGCTATTCTTGCGGAAATTAAAGATTGCCGAGCGCGTCAGCAACCCGTGTTAGTGGGTACCACCAGTATTGAAGTATCAGAATTTCTTTCCCAATTACTCACAAAAGAAAAAATTAAACATGAAGTTTTAAATGCAAAACAACATGCGAAGGAAGCGCAAATCATTGCGCAAGCGGGTCAACCCGGTGCTGTCACCATTGCCACCAATATGGCCGGCCGAGGAACTGACATTGTGTTGGGAGGAAATTTAAGCGTTCAGTTGGAAGAATTAGAAAACCCCACAGAAGAAGAAATCGAAAAATATCGTCAAGCATGGAAAAAGGCTCATGACATCGTTATTGCTGCGGGAGGACTACATGTATTGGGTACAGAGCGACATGAATCTCGACGCATTGATAATCAATTGCGAGGTCGTTCAGGTCGTCAAGGAGATCCTGGAAGCAGCCGCTTTTATTTATCCTTAGAAGATAATTTATTACGAATTTTTGCTTCTGAACGTTTGGCTGCCTTAATGGGACGACTGGGAGTGGCAGGGGAAGCGATGGAACATGCCATGCTCACCCGCGTGATTGAAAATGCTCAGCGTAAAGTAGAAGGCCATAACTTTGATATTCGAAAACAATTATTAGAATATGATGATATTGCCAATGAACAACGAAAAGTAATTTACGCTCAGCGCGCTCAAATTATGTTGTCAGAAGATGTGTCTAAAACCATTGAAGCTATGTTTGAAGAAGTGGCGAAGGAAGTGGTGGCTCGTTATGTTCCCCCGGAAAGTTTTTTAGAACAATGGGATTTATTAGGATTGGAAAAACATTTAAATGAAGCATTTCATCTTCAATTATCCACGGCCTCTTGGCGTGAAGGCCAAGAACAAGTGCATGAGGAAGTGATTCAAACCACCGTTCATGATCACTTGTGGAAACGCTATTTAGAAAAACAACAGCAATTTGGCGCTCCCTTAATGCGCCAATTGGAAAAGAATGTATTGCTTCAAGCCTTAGACGTTCATTGGAAAGATCACTTGGCGTTGATGGATCATTTACGACAAGGGATCCATTTACGAAGTTACGCTCAAAAAAATCCAAAACAAGAATATAAGCGAGATGCCTTTGAATTATTTTATAGTATGTTAAGTAGCTTGCGTCACCATACTGTGAGTCAATTGTCCTTGCTCCAACTTCAAGTGGAGGAAGAAGTGGCTCGCTTAGAGGAAGAACGACAAGCAGCGGCTCAACGTCCTTTGCATTTTGAACATGAAGATCTTGCTTCTTCCATGATGGAAACTAACGAAACGGCTGTATCAGAAGACATGGCAAATGGTTCTGCTCCCTTCGTGAGAGAAGCTCCAAAAGTGGGTCGCAATGAACCCTGCCATTGTGGTTCAGGCCGAAAATATAAATATTGTCATGGGCAATTAAGTTAAAGTGCAGAGTGTTTCTTCTATGATGCATGTGGTGATAGGACTCCTCTTAAATGAAAGGGGGGAGTATTTAATTGCTTTGCGTCCTCCTCGAGTGTATATGCCGGGGATTTGGGAATTTCCGGGAGGAAAAGTAGAACCTGGAGAAACCCCTCAAATTGCCTTGTATCGAGAATTAAAAGAAGAAATTGGCATTGAAGTGAGAGAAGCCATTCCTTTTATTCAATATGAACATCATTATCCCGAAAGACATGTACTCTTAGATGTGTGGAAAATTCTTCAATATGAAGGGGAACCTGAGGGGCAAGAAAATCAAGAAATTCGTTGGGTTTCTGAAAATGACTTACGCTTGTATGTTTTTCCCGAGGGAAATCTCACTTTACTCGATGCTTTGTTAAAACCCTCAGATGGCGCAGAGAGTTAATTTAAAAGGAACATCTTCTTGAGTTTGTTCCGGTCGAGTACTGACATTATGAATGCAAAAGTACAATACGGCTCTGTGTTTTCCCGCACTAATTTCTGGAAAAATAGGAAGGTTTTCCTCCAGAGTCACTCGAATGAGTTGATAAGGTTGTAAGGGATCTAAAGCTTTCTGATAAAAACCTTGTTGTGCCACTTCAGAAGTGGTGACGCCGCTGCTGCGAATGACACCTAACATAAGTTCCGTAATATTTTGTACGCCAGATAATTCTTCGGTCCATTCTAATAATTGGCTTTTACGGACTTTTTCACTTAAATGAAGCCAGTAATGATAAGAAGGGGCATCAGAACAAGAAGTACCACCTGGATTTACCATGCGTTGTCGCAGAGAAGATAAAAATTCATTTTCTCGAAGGGTTTGTCCGAATTTCCCATGTTTGCTATGAAGAGTTTCAATGGTGGATTGAAATTCATTAATTAAGGATTCTACTTTTTGCTCATCTGCATTAGGAGATTGTTTCATGCGAGATAGGGCGGAAATGTATCGGTGAAATTCTTTTGTTAATTTTGATCGCAAGTCGGGTCTATCAAGAACCGCAATAATGTCAATGAGACTGGAAATGGATAAAAAGTTCGCGCCTGAATCGCTTCTATCCAAGTTATCCGTGAGTTGTTGAAATAAATACTCGAGTCGTAAGGTCATCCTTACTAACTCATTCAAAGGTTGCTCGTATGTAATTGCCATGAATATCCACCAAATCCCGAAAATAAAACAGAACTATCATACCATAGGCGTTTAAATACACAAAGCTTCGGATTTTGACCCCTTGTCAAAAGGCGAAAATCGTTAGTAAATTCTTAAGAATATGACAGGTAGTTGAATAGAAAAATATTTGATGAGGCGTTATCGCCGATTTTACAGATACCTGTGCTACTCTTAGAGGTAGGAGAATTTGGGAGTCTTCTTCTGTATTTGGGGGTGGCGTTGTGCAAGCAAAGAAACAAAGCCGCACATTTTTATCGGCTGATATTGTAAAATCAACACAATTAATTGAAGATTTAGGAGCAGAGCCTGCTCGAGAGCTACTTGAGGGAGGCTTGCAAATCATTAGCGAGGCTGTTTATCAAAATGGCGGCTCTGTCATTTACACTGCCGGTGATGGTGCTGTTGCAGAGTTTCAGTCTTTACCTGTGTTTGATAATCATATATTACTCGCTATCTCTGCTGGGTTAGACATTCAAAACAATATTAAACAAAAATCTTTGCCTTACAAAGTACGAATTGGTATTGATACCGCTCAAATAAAAGAAGAAAAAGTGAGTCGTTCAGATTATGCTTTTGCTTATTTTTTACAAGAGAGTGCTTCCCCAGGGTGTGTTGTATTGAGTGAGGCTAGCTATAGTGATCTGAAAAATAAGTCACAATATAAAATTCAAAAAATAGAATTGCGCGTCAATGAACAATCATTTAATTTATACCAGGTAAATCAGCTTTCGACAGAGATAAAAAGGGAATTGCAAGAAAATCTTCGCGGACTGCAAGTTGCGACTACTCCGCAACAAGAGGACATGGGGGAAATAAAGTTAATCTCTATTATTTTTCTCTCGGCGGATGAAACAAAAGAAAAAGTTCTCAAAGAGGATGTAGAACGATACGTTACTCGAATAAAAGAAATATTAAAAGATTATGATGCCACTCTCATTAAGAACCGAGGATTGTCAGCGATGGCAGTGGTGGGGGCTCCCATTGCCCATGAAGATCATGCCACTCGCGCCTGCTTGATTGCACAACGTATTTTAAAAATTTCTGAAAAATTATCGATTCCAAATAAAATGCGTATTGGAGTCCATAGTGGTCCTGCTGTGTTAGATGATATTGGTGGTGAACATTTTCATCAATACGATGCTATCGGTTCTGCAGTCAGTTTTGCTGCACGGTTAGAGCAATTAGCAGAACCAGGACAAGCTGTTATTTCGGAAGAAACGATGCAGTTAGTGGGAGATGCTATTCGAGTCAAAGAACTTTGCCAACGAGAGCTAAAAGGGTTTAAAGGGATTCATGTTATATATTTATTGGATAGTGTGGCTAGGACGTACATTAACCAAAAATTAGAGTGGGAATTCTACAGCAAACAAATATTTGTTGATCATGTGGCTGAAGTTAAAATGTTCCATAAAAAATTAAATCATGTGTCTTCACAAACGGTTATTTGGGGGATCAAGGCTGAACCGGGTGTTGGAAAGTCACGGTTATCTTATGAGTTTTCAAAAATAGCAGCACATAGAGGACTGCGATTGGTGACGATATCTGCATTGTCATATCAAAAGGAAACACCATTTTCACTACTCAAGCAATTTTTTACTGATGTGTTTAACATAGATCCTTCTTTTGATGCGAAGAAGAAAAAACAAGTCATGATAGAGGCTTTAAAACGTTATACACAATTACCTCCGCACGGTACATCAGCTTTACTCGCTGTATTTGGTTTTCCAACAGAGAATGATTGGCAACAATTACCGCTGAAAGAGCAATCTCATATCATTACCGAGTGCACATACCAAATTATAGTGTTTCATATTAACAGAAAGCCAACGTTTTTTACCATGGATGATATGCACTGGTGTGACAGTCAGAGTCTATCAGTTTTTTTGAACATATGTGCTCGTTTGAAAAAAGAGCCTTTGTTTATCTTGATGTGTTATCGTCCGGAATTTCACGAAACATATCGGCTATTTCAACAATCAGAAACCGCATTGAAGCCGTTATCATCTCATGATAGTAAAGATTTTATGAATGGATTACTTCATGGGAATGGTGATTTACAAGCTATTAAGGAAAAAATTATTCAACAATCGGATGGGAACCCATTTTACATGGAAGAAATTACTCGATTTTTGATAAACCATCAAATTTTATTAAAAACGGGTGAAACCTACCGTCTACCATCACAGAAAGTTAGCTATGAAATTCCAGATACAATCCAAGGTGTTATTTCCGGAAGTATAGATCAATTGTCTCCAGTCAATAAACAATTATTGCAGCAAGCTTCTATTTTAGGGTTTGTATTTTCATTATCAGATTTACAAATGATTTCTGAGTTAGCTTTTCATGAGTTAGGGGTGCATTTGAGTGAATTGCAAAATATGGATTTAGTGTTTACAAAAACATTGTTTCCAGAAACGCAATACTCATTTAAACATGCTTACATTTTAGATGTGACTTATCAAATGATGTTGACTAAAAATCGGGTTAAATATCATGAAAAATTTGTTTGTGAATTAGAGAAACAACCGGATGCTAGTCAACGGTTAGCAACTCTAGCGTATCATAGCTTTCAAGCAAAGCTGTGGCTGAAGTCATTTTTTTATTATTTAAAAAGCATTCCATTACAAATTAATATTGCATTTCCTATTAGTCGAATTTTAAAAGACACAGATCAAGCTGAGCAGGCGTATCAACAGTTGTCAGAAGAAGAGCAAAATCGGTATTTTGATGATTATGCCATGATTAAATTACAGCAATTACATGCTGTCATGGCTAACGGACGGCCTGATCAAGTCATTGGTCCATTCCAAGTTTTGGAGCATCAGGCCATTGAAAAAAATAATTATTGGGTCCAGTCTTTAGCGCTAGCCCACTTAATGGTGATTCATGGGCTTTTAAACGATTACTTTCCACTGCCAAATGCATATCAAAATATCCTTGATCTAGGTACTAAAGCCTTGCAAGAGAAAAAAGACATTGATAGCAATAATTTTATAGCAACACTCTACTTTGCTCGCGCACTTTACGATTCTATTTACGCCGACTATGATCTTTTGCATACTAATAGTTTACAGATACGTAATAGAATACCCATCCCTAATACATCTAGTATTTGGTTAGGTTTGCCAATGTGGAGTGTGTGCCGATTGCTACCGATGATAGCCTTGTTTGAACAAATGAAATTAACGAAAGAAAATACACCCTTAGAAGAGATCATAGCGGCTGTGACTGATCAACCTCCCACTGAAAGTTCGGTCAATAATCATTGGGCTTTAGGGCTGGCTTATTTTGCTTGGGGCGATTTGGATAATTCAAAAAAGCATTTTCTGCTAGGACTGGAGGAGAGTGCGCAAAATGATATTATCATGTTTAACCCCATCTTTGATTCTCATCTCGCATTTATTGCCATGCTTCAAGGAGAACATGATAAAGCCAGTCAATATGCGAAAAAAGCGTATGAAACCAGCAAAATGTTAGGGCATATGTTTTTTGGTATAAGTTCTATGGGACGAGTGGCTACTGTTTTACTACATTATGGTGAATTTAGTTTAACGAAAACTCTGTTAGATGAATGTTTGCCGCTTGCTGAAGCAGCGGGACAAAAAAGTCGTTGCATTGAGTTCTATCAGATCAAAGCCGATTTTTTAATTGCAAGTCAAGAGAAGCCGGATGCTGCTGAAATCATAGCAATCCTACAAAAAGCCGAAATGCTTATTGCTCGTATAGGTGCTATCTTTTTTTATCCTTTTGTGCAAAGAAGCTACGCGCGCCTTTATAAAAAATTAGGGGATGTTGAAACATCTAACGCTCATTGGCAACATATTTCTACTTTCTTTAATAAGCATCCTGCTAATTTTTGGCGTGATTATTTTAATGCTGAGTTTTGACACGATAAACTAAAATCATAAGGCATATAATGTCACTTATGGCCCAAATGCCTGGCTGAAAGTGAAGACAAATCGATTCCCTCTAGTTCTGTTTTCCGCATGACTTTCAACATAATCATAGAGGATGATGGCTGTGTGTGGCGAGAGGCTGATTAAAGCACCTGGCCCAATACCTAATACTTGTTCTTTCGAGTTTGGTGCTGGATTTCCTTGAGAGTTGTTAAGTTGCTTCAGATAATAACCAGCGGCACCTAATCGTAGTCGATTGGGTATGACTTGGTATGAGGTTGAGAAATTATCAAATATTGCATTGCCAGCTCGGATGCCAGTAGTGTCATTCTTAGTGTTCCGCAGATACTGTAAGCGTGAAGAAAAGTCCCAGTTCGGCGTTATCATGACAGTGGTAGACCAGAAGGGGAGAAAAGAATAGAAGTTGGGGCCAGGGTTAATTTGATCATGATGATTGTATTTACCCACTGGAATAAAATTATCAAGCTCAATATAGTTGAACCAAATTGGGCGTCCATGTGTCATCAATGGATCCCACAGCAAGACGGGACCTACAATTGGATTTCCCACACCACCACTATTAGCTTTTAATCCCAGGGCATTAGGAGTTTGTAAATTAAATGACATCACCACAGGGATAATAGCATCCAAGCCTAAATGTGCGTTAAGGACTGGTAACTTTTTAGGAGACAAATAAACTCCCTGACTCAAGAGAACAGCCGGATTAAAGTCAGGAGAAGGTACACCACCTAAGCGGCCACCGCTGCTATTAGTAAACTCCTTGGAGTCATAGGTACTGAAGTATTGAATAAAATACCAACCATGCCCAGGAGGCGGGGGGGCAGCATCCAGAAAGTTGGTGTATCCAAGATTTACAGGGGGGAGATCATAGGCAAACGCAATTGTAGTCATCAACAAACAGACAAATGCGGCACAAAAAGCTCTTATTAAATTCATCACTGCTCCCTAACTTGAAAATCCAAAGTGTTTAGTTTAACCCGTATAAGCATCAATTAATAGTTTCATGCTGCGCTTAAAGTTTTCTTCATTCTTAAGACAAAACTTTTTCATTAAATGATGAAATATGGAGTTAGCTTTAGTCAATAAGTGTTGATTAACGTGCAACAGGCTTTTCTAAGGATTTTTTAGTATACAATAGGATGTTTCGGAGAGAGTTGCGGAGCGGGAGAGAATGGAGGTAGAGAGGTAGGATATTTAAAACTATGATTGAATCAAGGATAAATAAAAAGAATGCAGTTCATCGATTTCTGATTTAAGAACAGAAAGAGTCTTATCATTCACAATCACATCATCCGCATGCTTTAAACGTTCCTCCCGTGAAATTTGATGACTTAGAATTTTCTGCGCCGCTTCTAAAGAAATTTGATCCCGCTTCATGGTGCGTTCCAATTGTAAGGCAAGAGGAGTGTCCACCACTAAAATTCGTTGAAGATGGGGGTAGGGTAAACTTTCTATAAGAAGTGGGATCACCAGCAGTGTGTAAGGACTTTGAGAGGCTTTTGCTTGTTGGAATAAATCCTCTCGAATCAGAGGATGGAGTAAGGCATTTAACCATAATCGTTCTTGAGGATGATTAAAAATACATTCTCTTAAGGCACTGCGATGAAGAGTCCCATCGGGATTTAAAATCTCTTCTCCAAAATGAGCTACTATTCTTGCGAAGGTTTCTGTGGAGGGTTCCACTTGTTCTCGAGCCACCACATCCGCATCCACTATGGTGATGCCTTTTTCTTTAAATAAGGAAGCTACGGTGGATTTTCCACTACCAATCCCTCCGGTTAATCCAATGAGAAGAGTCATGATAAAATACCGGGGAACATCATCATGATCCATCCTCCCAGAGCAAGATAAGGCCCAAAAGCCAAAGGCGTTTTTAAGGATTGTTTTTTTAACAAAAGAACAGTGCCACCCGCCAGTAATCCAACCAGTGCAGAAAGTAATAAAAGGAAAGGTAAGGGTTGCCAACCTAGCCAAGCGCCTAAGGCGGCAAATAATTTATAATCTCCGTGACCTAACCCTTCTTTCTTTCGGCATCGTGTGTAAAGAGATCCAATGAGCCATAAAAATAAATAACCCGTGATGGCACCAATGATGGAGTCTCTGGGAGAAACATGAAAAGAAGACAAACTCCACAAGAGCCCCAGCCACATTAAAATATAATTTAATTCATCGGGAATGATTTGATGTTCTATGTCAATCACTGTAATGCTCAGTAAAATCCAAGTGAATAGAAGATACATGAAACTAGGAAGACTAAAACCATATTTTAAGAAAACAACAATACTTAAAATCACTGTGATGCTTTCAATAAGGGGATAGCGAGGGGAAATTTTATGATGACAAGCACTACATTTTCCTTTTTGTAAAAAGAACCCGAGCAGTGGGATGAGTTGCCACCCAGTGAGAGTGACGTGACATTGAGGACATTGAGAACGGGGAAAACATAAGTTAAACGGTGTAGAGAGATTAGTAGAAGAAATTTCATGGGGTATTGTCTCACATTGTTCTTTCCAATGTTGATACAACATGAGAGGAAGTCGATAGGTCAATAATCCTAAAAAACTGCCTAAGGATAAGGAAACAAGAATAAATAAAATCCAAAAAAAGAAGGGGTGAGATTGAAGATAAAAGAAGGTATCCATGATCACGAAATAACGGCTCCTACGTTAAAAATGGGTAGATATAGTATGATAATCAACCCGCCAATGAGAAAACCAATAAATATCATCATACAAGGTTCTAACAAATTTCCCAACAGATCTAATAAGCCATCAAGCTGTTGTTGATGCTGATGACTTAAGTGTTCTAGCATGGAGGTCAATTGACCAGACTCCTCCGCCATGGCGATGAGGTGACAATCAATTTTTTCAAATAAATGGGTTTTTAAAAGACTTTGATGTAAGGACTCTCCCTCAAGAATGGAATGATAAAGAGTCTGGCAAATGGTGGCATAAGAATGATGTTTGAAATGTTTTCTAAGGAGAAGAAGGGCGTGCACCATGGGAAGGTTTGAGGTAAGGGAGGTGGCTAATAAATAATAAAAACGGCTTTGATAAGTGTGGTTTAATAGGCTGGATAGGAAGGGTATTCGTAAATACAAATGATGAATTTTTTTCTGGAAAAAGATATTTTTTTGATAAAAACTCCCAATGCAAAAGAAAAGGAAAATAAAAAATATAAAAAGAAAGAGCCCCCATTGTTTTAATAACAAGGTGATGTTGAAAACAATTTCAGTACTCTTAGGAAGAGGCGCACCAAACTCTGAAAAAATTTGTTGAAATTGGGGCAAAACAAAAAAAAGCATTCCCGCCACCATGAGAAAGGAAATTAACAGTAGAGCGCAGGGATAAAGCAATGCTTTTTTAATTTTTTTCTTGGATGTTTCAAGATGTTCATGAAGGGTTAGTATTTTATGGAGGATAGGAAGTAAATATCCCGTTTGCTCGCCAAATTGAATGAAATGAATCAGAGAAGCATCAAAGAGAGCATGCTCTTGGTGAAGAGCTTCAGAAAATGATAACCCTTTTTCAATGGATTGAAGAATGTTGTTAATCACGGAAGAGAAAAGAGATTTTTTTTCAGAAGAAACACATAAACGTAAAGCTTTTTCTAGGGGGATGTGACTTTCTAATAAAAGAGAGAGCTTTCTTAAAAAATCCATGACATGTTTTTGTGTAATGGGTTTTTGAAACAGAAAAAAAGAGAATTGTTTTTTGATGGATATTAATTCAATATTTCTTTCCATTAAGAGAAAATAAGCTTCTTCTTTTGAAACAGCTCTCACGGATCCTTCTTGAAATTGTTCATGAAGATCTAAGCCTTGCCAAAGAAATATTTTTTTTCTAATTTTTTTCATAAAGAGTGATCCGATGGAGCTCTTCTAAACTGGTTTCCCCAAGAGAAACACTTAGAAGGCCCGCACGTTTTAGAGAAATAAAAGAAGGCTCTTTTGTGAGAGGTTCTAGGGATTGATGCTTTAGCAATAATTCTTTTGTTTGAGCATCAAAAGGAATCATTTCATACAATGCAACACGACCATTATATCCTTCGTAACAATGGGGACACCCTGCCGTATTTGCTCTATAGATTTGTTTGTCTTTTAATAAGGGTTCACAAGATTCCATGGGGATTCGACAGAATAAACATAACTTTCTAACAAGACGTTGGGCAACAATTAAAAGAAGACAATGAGCTAAATAATGGAAGGGGATCCCCATATTTAATAAACGATGAAGAGTTTCTGCAGCACTATTCGTATGTAAGGTGGATAATAATAAATGCCCTGTTTGCGCTGCGCGAATGGCAATGTCTGCGGTTTCTATATCACGAATTTCTCCCACCATAAGGACATCAGGATCTTGGCGAAGGAAAGAACGTAACGCCATGGAAAAATCAAAGCCGATTTTTGGATTGACATATACTTGATTGATGCCATGTAGTTTAATTTCTACGGGATCTTCAATGGTGGAAATATTTCGATAAATTTCATTTAAAAGATAAAGCGCCGTATATAAAGTAATGGTTTTCCCACTGCCCGTGGGGCCTGTAACAAGAATTAATCCTTGAGGTTGTGTAATGGCTCGAAGAAACATGGTTTCATGGGTTTCGCTCATGCCGAGATCTTTTATTTGAAAGGCATGGGCTTGCCCTTCTAATAAGCGAATTACAATTTTTTCTCCATACAAGGTGGGACAAGTACTCACTCTGCAATCAATCAAACGATTTTCAAAACTCCAATTGAAGTGCCCATCTTGGGGTAATCGCTTTTCTGCAATATCTAAAGAAGCCAGTACTTTAATGCGGGAAATTACCGGAGGGATCCATGATTTCGGTAATTGACGAATTTCTCTTAAAAAGCCATCACACCGAAATCGCAGTCGAAGAAATTCTGAAAAAGGTTCCCAATGAATGTCTGATGCTTTTTTTTGGATGGCTTCATAAATCACATCATCCACCAGCTGAATCATAGAGGGTTGTATCTCTACTGTGGGGGATGCCATTAGCAATATCCTTGTGCTTTACAATCTCCTCCTGCCTCCCATTCAATGCTGCCCTCATGAAGAGTGGGCATGAGTTCATAACGAGAGGCGGGTTTTTTAGTGACAATTTCAATGACACCATGATTCACTAGGGAAGAAGCAATATTTTTTTCATCATACACCGCCGAGGGAATTCCTTCTTCCCCACTCATACATCCATGAAGTTCTCCCGTGGTGATGACACAAAGGGCTACGGCATGTTTTAAGGAAGAAGCGATTTGAATGGCCTCGCTAAATTTTGCTTTATTGCTGTAATGAAAGTAAGAAGGCACTCCAATGGTTGCTAAAATTGCAATGATCACTAAAGTAATGAGTATCTCAATGAGAGTAAAACCGCGAATCATAAAAATCCTTTTAATCGCGAAAGAAAACGTTTACTGAATATAATCGTGAAAAAAAGAAAATGCAATTAAATATTTTATTGTAATTTTCAATTTTATTTTTTAAGATTAAAAATCATCTTAACTGTATTAGTTCGTCAAAAGTTTGTAAGGAAGTATTATGCCAATATCTACGCTCTCTTCCCGAAAACCTATTTTGGATGAAAATCGTATTATAAGAAAATTATCCATCACTTCTTCTGTGGAAGAAAAAGATCATACATTATCAGTGATGCACATGAGTGAAGAAAATTTGCATTACGTGTTTGAACATTGGGTTTTAGAGCAGGGCTGGTATCCCACACAACATTCTGTCCCAGCCACGTATAGAGCAGATCCAAGGGGGTTTTATTTATTATTCAAGGATGAAGAGCCTGTAGCTTCCTTATCAGCGGTATGCGATGAAATACAGAAATCTGCTTTTCTTGGGCTTTATATTGTTCCAAAGGAATATAGAGAAAAAGGATATGGAAAAACATTGTGGAAGATGGTGGTGCCTTCATTACTGGAACAAGGGTACACCTTAGGATTAAATGCGGCTCAAAAAAATTTAGGAATCCTTGCCGATGAAAGTTATTACGAAAAATGGGGATTTACAACCATACAAGTAGATGAGGTTTGGCAATATACTGAAAAGGGCTCCACTCCTTCAACAAATTTTCAATATCCACATATCAGGCCTTATACAGCCTCGGATTTAGAAAAAGTGATTGCTTATGATGCCTCGGTTTATGGGACGGTACGAAAAGAATTTATTAAAGAATGGATAGAAAAAGAGGACACCATAGTTTATATATCATTTGATTCGAAAGCGGGCGCAGTGAATGGATATGGTGTTATTAGCTCCCGGATTTCTGCCAAAGACAAGGAAGAATCTGGATATAGGATAGGGCCTGTGTATGCAAAGACTCCTGCCCTTGCCAGACAATTATTAGAATTACTTGTTGCCACAACTTACAAGCGTCCCATCGTGCTAGATTTACCTGGTAGTAATATCAGTTTTAGAGAAACTTTAATTGGCATGGGGTTCCATAAAACCAATAGTATGGCTTGTATGTCAAATCCACCACGCATTGCGAAGGATGTGGAAACTTACGCCAAGGTGTCATTGGCTTTTTATAAGCGATAATAATTTTCAGCAAATTTTTTAAAAGCGGTTTTAACCTCAGCCATTTGATTTAGCCATGGAAGGTGGCCAGCATTTTGTATTTTCTTCATCGTAATATTTTTTCTGAGAAATCGAGTATCTTTTTCAAAAAGAGAGTAGGGAGTTATAAAATCGTGACTGCCTCCAAGTATTAAGGTAGGTACATTTTGGGGGACCCATGTGGCTTTAAAATTAGTTTCAGAGGCTTTTCTAAGCCACCAAATGGCAGCAAAATAATTAAAAGGGAGTTCTTCCAATAACTTTTTCCCTATTTCCAAGATGTCCTTAGGAAAATAATAAGGCGCACAAGCTAATAAAGCAGCTTTAGATGTTGCAGGGCTTGGATTTTTATCAAATTCGCTCATGGGTTTTTCTAAGGAGGGAAGGTTGTTTTCTTTAGCGCACTTTTCGGCTTCTTCTAACCACAGAGAGGGCGCAGAATTTAAAATAATAAATCCCGTCAGAAGTTGTTCTAGTTCAGGGAAAAGAAGGGGAAACATTCCGCCAAAGGAGTGGCCTACATAAATTGGATTTTGAAATTTTTGTATAGAAGAAAGAAAGTAATCGCCCCAATTTTCAAAATGATAGTCAGCAGGAATTTTATCCGACACATTACTTCCATTTGCAGGCAAATCAATTAACCAAAAATTACCGGGCATATCAAGTTCTTCAATTAAACTTAAGAAATAGTATGAATCAATACCTGGCCCACCTGATAAAAAAATCCAGTTATTGATCACTGCACCAGGATTTGTTTTAACGAGTTGGTATCTTACAAAATTCTCATCATAAAAATAATTATTTTTTCCCATGTTGAATTGCTTCTTGTTTCACCCAAACAAGGGCTGTTTCTCCTTCTTCTAAAGAATTAGTAATATGTAATTCATTTCCCATTACTTTAAAAGTTCGTTCTTGTGTGCCCCCAATCCAGTTAGGGTAGGTGCCCATGGTAATTTGATGGAGTACTTTATTTTCTGCAATGATTTCATAGGCGCCGCTGTAGGAAAGGTATTCTTCATAGCTAACATGAGTTTCTTCCAGTGAGGGGTGAAAAATACTAGCGGTTTGAAATAGGGTGCGTTTCGCTTTCGACAAATGCACAGACATGGTGTGAGTGTTCGTGTAAATGATATATCCCATGGCATCTTCACCCATGGGGAAATGTTGATTTCCTTCTTTATCGAAGAGTAACCATGATTTTAATTGCCACACACCGAGAAGGGGATTAAAGCTCATAGGGGGCCTCCTCAAAAATGGCAACAGCCCGAGTCCAACCTGCAGAAGCGGCTTTTATTTTCACGGGGAATGCAGACACTATGAAGCCATTGGGAGGCAATGCTTCGAGATTATGTAATTTTTCTAAATGACAATAACCAATTTCCCGGCTGGCTTTATGGCCTTCCCAAATGAGAGAAGCATCCTTCGTTGCTAGATATTTTTCTCGCGTATGTACAAAGGGTGCGTCCCAACTCCAACCATCGGTTCCTGTGACTTTGATTCCTTGTTCTAATAAATAAAGCGTGGCTTCTCGCCCCATGCCGCAACCAGCACTGACATAATCGGGTTGACCATAACGAGATCCTGCGCGAGTATTTACTAATACAATTTCCAAGGGTTTTAAAGTGTGTTGAATACGTTTTAATTCTGCTATGAGATCCTCTTTTGTAACTACATAACCATCTTCAAAATGACGAAAATCTAATTTCACACCGGGTTGAAAACACCATTCAAGAGGAACTTCATCAATGGTAATGGCACGCTGATTTTTATCCATGGTGGTAGCAAAATGATAAGGGGCATCTAAATGAGTGCCATTGTGTGTGATTAAACTAATGTGTTCATAGGCCCAAGCCTCACTTTCAGGTAAATCAGCAGGAGAGAGACCAGGAAAAAATTGAGTTAACTCCTCGATGGTTTGCTGATGATTTGCATATTGAATACGAGGCTCAAAACCCGGCGGATCGGATTGCACATCATTTTCAATAGGAATAGAAATATCAATAAATTGCTTTGGCATGGAAATCCTCCTGTATTTAGGGGCTTCATCTCAATCCAAGGGGGATGAAAGCGCGAGGGCAATGATAACATAGGATATATGGGATAAATAATATCTTGTTAAATTATTGGCCTCAAAAAATTTTTACTATAGGGCGCGGTTATTCAAGTGAAGATGAGAGTCCAAAGAACTTTATGGCAAAATCTTTTACTTGGCGAGGTAATATATTTTTTACAGCAATTAGATAGTTAATATCTTGCATAAAAAAATTTTTTTTATCTAAATCCTCACCAGCGTGCGTTAAAAAATCTATTCTATTTGCTAAATCTAATGTTGCAAGGCTTGAGAAAAAATTATTATCTACTTCAATCAGCTGCTCACTCCATCTATTTACTAAGTAAAAATAGGGACCTTTATGTTGAGCGACTCTTTGAATAGCTCCCTGTGGCAATGAACAGTAAGTAAATACTATTTTTTCAGCCTCTTCACCAATCAAATCACGTAGGAATGAACGACGCCTAGGAGAAAGTGATACTGAATCTCCTGTAGAATCCAGAGATGTAGTTCCATAGATACTATGACAAAGTCCAGCTAAGCAAACGGAAGGTTGTAATTGCCAATGTTTGATAATGCTGTATGTTCCTATAAGGTGCGAAATCAAGCTTCTATTAGAGTGAGAAATAGAGTCTAGTTTTATATAATTTAAAAACTTAATTATTTTATCTATATCTTCCATCGATCAATACTCAAAAATTTTATCATCATTGTCTTTGATCACAGCATCTAAAAATCCAGATGGGTCATCCACTCTTTTTTGCCAAGCTGAAAAAATTAAGGTATACCGCTTTCCTTTTTTAATATCACTCACCGCATGAAAAGACCTGGAGCAACATTGAAAAGTTGCTAGGGATTTATCGTAAGGACTAACAATTTCATGAACATCTTGAGGATTGTTGCTGTTGAAAAAAATTAATTCTCCACCATAATCTTCTTCCCAGTGTTCGTTTAATTGAATAACTAGCCTATGACTCTCCCCAAGTTCTACGCGACGATCTGTGTGTATTCCAATACCTTGTCCATCTGTTAGGTAATGAGCTCCAATTGTAAAAATTGGATAAAATGGTTCTCCATATACAGTTTCTAAAAATAAATTGATTTTTTGTAGTTCTTCTTTATTAAAAATTTTTAATAAGTTTCCATGTTGTATAGGTGTAAATATTAATTCCCATTGATCATAGAATTCTTTTTTTACTCGGTGCCATTCTAAAGTTTCTTTTAAATAAACCAGCGTTTCATCTAAACCTATTAAATTTACTTTGCGAACAGTGGCATAAGAAAAAGGATATTTTGTTACATCGGCCTCGCCTAACGATGTTGTAATTTTACGACTATTTGATATTCCTTTTTTGTAAGTAAGCTCTTCAAATTTTTCGGTTAATCTATCCATTAATATTTGCCCAGAAGCTGAAAGATGCGCTTTCTCCATAATAGGTAGTGCGCTAGCAATTTCATGAACTAGCTTATGTTCATAGTCCTGACTCCATTGTAAGTTCAGCTGTTTATTAGCCAAACGATATAAGCCCAATACAGCTATAAATGCGTGGATGCCATACAAAACACCTCGAATCGATCTTGCTTCTTTTCGCCAAGGGTGAATAAAAGAGGGATTCTCGTCTTCTTTATTAAAAAGTGGAGTTATCATTTCACAAATATCGATTTTTATATGAGATGTTTCATGTACCATCTGTTCTGCATGCAATAAAAAATCTGCCATGGGTTTAATGGTAATGATTTGGGCTAGAGGAGCATTAGGAGTGCTTTTGCTCCACCATATTTCATTAGGCATATAAACTGGCACTATTCTTTTACAGAATGCTGAAAAATCTTGATACGCTTCTGGCCATACTTCATGTAAGAACTCTATGGATGATTCCAGTTCTACTAATAGTTCTGGCATCTGTTCTGATGAAAAAGCTTGTTGTTCTTCCTTATTATCATTTAATTCATACAATCCTTCAATTTCGCATACTTCAGTGTGATTACTAAGATAAATTTTTGGATAAATAGAAATCATATTTTCATTTAACCATTGAAACTTTTTTATTTCTGATAGTTGATTACGAAATGCTAAAATAAACATTCGAATAGTTTTCTCATCAAATTTTATGGGCTTTTTAAAACTAATGACGTATTTACTACTCACAGGGAAAATTAAAGTTGGCTCTACAATTTCAAAAAAAGAAGGAGGAAATTTTGAATATCCACCCCATTTTTCGATTAAAAGTAACTTTAGCTGTGAAATCAAATGGTTCAGGCACAAAGAGTCATTATTAAAAAGAGCTCTTCTTAATCTATCAATCAATAATAAAAAAGAAGGATCGAATATCCATTGATTATCAGGCTCATTTTCTAAGATAAAATAAAAAAAGTTTTCATAAGAAATATCTTTTGACCAAGAATATCCCTGACGATCTATTTTTGTAAAAATTGATAAAATACGTTTGATATAGTTAAAAACATACTCTGTTTTCATCAATCTTAAAGAGTTTATATTTCCTTGAGGATAAGCAGTCGCATCAATTACATTAGTGATAGATACGCTACTAGAACATTGATTTATATTTTCCTTTTGAAAGGCTATATTAGGGGAGCTCATTCTAAGCTACTCCTTGACTAGGAATATTGATTCCTGGAGAAATAACATTCCAAATATGTTTAAATATTTTTTTGTAATCATTACAATAAACAGAAGGGTTATTATATTTGTTTTCATTCGACCAACGATGAGCTATATGTCCCCCTCCACACGCAGTATGATATTCGCATTTGTTGCATACTGGCGCTAGATTAAGTGATGCATTATAAGCTTCTTGCCAAGTAGCGTCATGAACAATATCTTGTAAATTATTTTTAAAAACAGATAAATTTGTTCTTGTTCGTTCGGCGCTTGCTATACGTAAAACGTCTAAGGGTTCTAAACGCCCATCTGTTAACATGACTAAAGTGGAAATCGGGCCATATCCTATGGACTGAGTGTGTGTTTCAAAGCCTAATACCCCTTTAATAAGGGCCGTTATTATTTTTATGTTAACTCCTTGTGGAGCATAGGTATTAAACCATAAGTCAAAGAGTTTTCTATAATAGGAGTCAACACTGACATAAGTATCATTATGATTAAGATCAGGGATAAGAATATCAAAACTCTTTAAGTTAAGTTCATTTACAAAGGTCTGTAACAACTCATCTGGTTCTGACTCAGGATCGCAAACGGCAATAATTCCTGGAATTACATTCTCTTCACGTAAAATGTTTAATCCATTAATTACCCGCTCATAGCTTCCTCGCATTTTTAAATCAACACGATTTTTATCATGAATGGCTTGTGGGCCGTCTATGCTGACGGTCACATGAACCTCAAAGAAAGCAAAAATTTGAGCCCACTCTTTATCAACAAGCACGGCATTTGTTGTTACAGAGCAAGCAAAATCACATTCCAACTTTTTTGAATGAGTTCTTATAAGGACCATCATTTCTATAAAACGCTGCTTACCTATCAATAGAGGCTCACCGCCATGAAAGATAATACTAAACTTTTTTAATCGGTAGGTTTGAACATGCTCAATCAGCCTTTGAAAAAACATTTTCTCAGCTTCTCGCGTTAATTTAGGCGCATGCTTATAAACTTCTTCATCACGAAACCAATAACAATAAGTACACTTCAAGTTACAACGACTTGCTAACTTAACTAACATTCCATTGAAGGGCGGAAACTTGTTTACATCAAGTAACATTATAACTTTGAGAAAAAAGCTGGTTTTTCTGGTACAGGCTTGGTGGACTCAGCTGCTGGTTCTGCTACAGCTTTAGCTTTTGTTGCTGCAACCATATCACTTAAGTGTTGTTCTATTTTACTTTGGGTGTCTACAATTTGTTGTAAAAGCTTAGGATCTATAGTTGGTTGATGGCCTTTCGCTACAATAGTATTATTCTTTTCATTAGGTGTTATCTTATTGCTTCCAGTTTCTCGATCGTACTTATCATAAGTCCGATCATAATCAACTCTATCATAACCTCTATTGTAATCTCGATCATAAGTGTCCAATATACCAGTTCCCCTCACACTCTCTAATATTTTTCGTAGTACGGGATTATTGGAGTCTAAAGGAGCATCTCCTGATTTTAATTCTCGCTCTTTATTATCATCACTCATGATATTTTTCCTTAATATTCTCAAAGTTAAAATTTAGTAACGAATGCATGTAACCAGTTGAAAGGGAGGATAATGATCTAAGCAAACCCACTTGCCAACTCTCGTGATAAAAAATTTTATTGTTGTAGCGTTGTGTGTAACCCATTACAAGATTCTTCTGCATAATCAGGTTAATTAGATTAGGTAACTTTGGAGATATAAAAAATTACCATATATCTGTTATCAGATGATGGGGAAGGAAAAATAGTGCAGATTCATATGATTTGTATTCATGAGTAAGTTTGTTCTTTTTCTAAGAGATCTTGTTTGGTATTCTAAGTTTAAGCAATAAAAATGTAGTTTAGGATATTATAAGAGAAAAGTTATGAATAATATGAATCAAGTTATTGTATTTCTTGTTGGAGTGGGTGCTCCAGAAAGCTTATATAGGATTTATCTTGATAGTCTGAAAAAAACCTTTCCCAACACAAAAATAATAGCGATTGAATGGTGGAATCAGGATGATTTCGGAATAAAGGTTTTAGAATCTTTGATGAGGCATTCAGAAGTGATATTCATTGCTCATAGTGCAGGAAGTGTGGTGGCTCTCCAAGCACTCAAAAGATGGCCTGAGGCTATAAAAAAAATAATAATGTTAGATTCTCATTTTCTGCGTACAAGAAATACTTTGCCCACTGTGGAGCGCATGCTAGATATCATGTTCAGTGAAGGAGATACTGCTTTGCACCATAGAGTGAGAGAAGCCTATGAACCCCTCATTGAAAATGATGCCCTGTTTAACAAGGCATTAAAATTTGCTATTGAGTGGGTGAATAATTATCTCGATGAAGCCTGTGTTTTATTAAAAGAACGTACCCCACATTTTACATTGCTTCTAGGATTTACTAATTCAAGTTATGAAAAACTAAAGACAGAAGAAGAGCAAGCACTTCGCGCCTCATGGGAAAAATTCAATGTGGATGTAAAATGCTTGCCAATGAATCATTTCGGACTTATTGATGCTGCCCAAGGTGCTCTCATTAATCAATGGATTCTCACATGGCTAATCAGAGTAGATACTAAAATTTAACATATTCAATCTTTCTTATTTCGTATTGTTTCGAGTTTCGAAAGTTGCAATGCTTGCCAGTCCTTAAAAAGGGTGTCCCGTGAACGTGGATAAGTTTCTTCTAATGTTTTCATGGAAATTATTTCCAATGTATTAAAGCAGCGGTAGTCATTTTCTTTTTCACACCAACTCACAAGAATTCGGCCCGTAGTAAAATAACCGATTGTAAAAGGCCATACAATTTGCTGAGTGCGCGTCTCTTTTTGGGATTTATAATCAATATAAATTTTTTTTTGTTCGCGGATGGCTTCTCGTAAGGAAGTTAAATCTTCTTTTGCTAAGGATTCTTCCATAGGAGGACCTACTCTTAATGAAAAAGTATTCATTTCTTTTTTTATGTTGTTTGGCAAAACCTGGGTGATTTTGCTTGCAACATCAATGGCTGATTGTGTTAATGGTTTATCGCCATATTGAGAAACCCACTGTATCCCGAGGAGCAAAGCTTCGATTTCAGTTTGAGAAAACATGAGTGGTGGCAGGAAAAAACCGGGCTTTAGGACATATCCCACCCCTGTTTCTCCTTCTATCTCTGCTCCCTGGGCTTGTAAGGTAGCAATGTCTCGATATAAGGTACGTAAACTCACATTTAAACGTTCAGCAAGTCTTTGTCCACTCACAGGATATCGGTAACTTCTCAGCACCTGAAGAAGCTTCAAAAGTCTTTCAGTTCTAGTCATAAAGGAAAACTCTACTGCCATTTTTTGACAGTATAGCATGATAGGATTATTTACCTTGATAACCTTTTGTGGAGAAAAAATCATGTTAATGCCAAATTTGTTACTTTTTTATGTGGAAGAGCCACTAGTCAGCACTGTTTTCTATGAAAAAATATTTCAAATCAAACCAGTAGCCTCCTATCCAACCTATGTAGCTTTTAGTTTTGAGAATGGATTTACCTTCAGTCTATGGTCAAAACAAGCAAAAAATTTCGTGTCAGGTGGGGAAGGTCATGGATCTGAACTAGCATTCATGGTGCAAAATGAAGAGGAGGTCCGTACGCTTCGAAGAACGTGGAGTCAGCTTGGCATTGAAATAGAACAGGACTTGCATGAAGCAGTTTTTGGATTAACTTTTGTGGCATTAGATCCAGATAATCATCGTATTCGTGTGTGTATTCCTGATAAGGGCTAATAGTAACCTTTCTTGATGAAGAAGCTTTTCGAAAAGGTGTTGTAGGCCTGTTTATGAAATGAAGCTATTATCCAAATCATGGGGATTTGATTTAGAAAAAATAAAATCCCCTATGTAATGAAAGGGCGAGGTGCTGAATCCATAGGTCTTGCCTTCAAATAGATAGAAGTGTCAATTCACAACTCGCCTTTTTACTATCGCTTAACTTGAATGGGCATCAAGTGCCTGGCAAATCCATGCGGAAGCTTCTGGGTGAAATAATAATTTCACATGGCATTGTTTCAGCATTTCTTGGGGGGAGGGCATCGTTTTTAATTTTTTTATCTCATCATCTTGTCTCGCGAATTCTTGCCACAATAAGATGCCTGTTACAAAATCTCTGGATCCTGCTGATAAATACTCATCGGTTAAACCTCTCCATGCGTTTGCAAGTTCCTTTCCTTTCTTGCCATTTGGATCATGCTTAATATTTGCTGCAATTTCATCATAAAGTTTATTCCATCGTTTTAACCAATATGCCAAAGAGGCGCGCGCCATCCAGTGAAGACCTTCAGGAGTTAATTCCAATTGAGTTAATTTTCCTGATTGAATACTCTCTAGAAGACTGGAGCCAAGTTTTACTTGCTCGGTGAAAAGATTTTTCATTTTTTTTGCAAGATCGTGCATAAACAAGGTAATCGCTTCCCCGTCTTCTCCTTCAGGATCCCCCACTAAGTTTCGATTAATTTTATCGATGATGGCGTCTCTCTTCGCGAATTCTTCGGGAAATTGTTCGTATAGAAATAAATAGCTTTCGAATTGAGACTCAGTTAATTTCTCGCCTGCCCATGATTTTTTTAATTTGTCTCTAAGATTATCTGACATGTTGTACTCCTCAATTAATAATAGTAAATCATTCAAGTCAGGGGATTCCCATGAGGGAAGGTTTTTAAGAATATTTTTCAGCACCTCATTCACCCGATTCAAATGCATACTTTCCTTTTGAATGATGTGTTGTTGTGCTTGAAGATGAGCATAGATATTGGTGTGTTTTTGCAGAATGTCTTTTATAGTACTTAAGCTAAAACCAAAGTATCTTAAAGCCACAATCTGCTGCAACTTCGCCAAATCCGGTGCTGTATAACAGCGATAACCATTTGCTTCACGATAAGAAGGTTGTAACAATCCAATTTTATCGTAATGCCGCAACATTCGAATCGATGTTTTGGTGAGCTCACTGATTTCTTTTATATGCCATTTTGTCATGAAAATCTCCCGTCATGTCCAAGAATAAGGGATGACATAATGTCAGGGTCAATAGCGAAATCGAAAAATCTTAAGACCCAAAAGACTTTTTAGGCATCATATCCCCATCACACTGGGTTATGGGGTCATGGTATTGATTGTATCAGAACCAGAAGGTGTGAGCTCCTGATTTATGGATAATCCTATGGTGCTACTACATCCAGGTTCTGACGAAGTGCTCCCTTCGGCAGCCGCGGAAGGGCTATAAATATCACTAAAACTGGTAATCAGCTCGGCGGGTGTGCTTGGCCCAGGGCGGGCTGGTTTTTTCGGTTCGGGCCTTGGATATACTGTATGCATAGTCCCATCGTATTTCCAAACACCGTGGGTATCTCCGCTGATTGTTACCTTGTGAATGACCTTCGCCATCTGGGCAATTCGCAAATCTGGATCAACAGCAGATGAAGCTCCTTTCCCCATTCCAGCATTAACAATTCCCGGAATGATTGAAAAAACCCGCGGTCGAGAATCACAATCTTTTTCCTGCGCTAAAGCATTATCGTGCGCACGAGCGAAGCTCTCACCAGCGAGTTTACTTTGCCGATAGAATGGGTAAGCTGCGCTTGTACATTGGGCAGGATCCGCAACTCCAGAACTCACATATACTACCGTGGCATTGTCTTTTGCGATGAGCATATTTTTGAACCCATTAAGAACTCTATGTAGGCCGAAAGCGTTTACCTCAAATGCGAGTTTCATTCCCTCTTCCATAGCAACAGGGCCGCCTACAATATTTTCTACATTGAATACTGTTGTCTCAACATTCGGTATGGCGGTATATCCCTTGACACCTGCGTTATAAATTGTGAGGTCAGGGGCTTCAGAAAATTGACTTATGGCAGCGGTGACTGACTCGGGCTTGGTTACATCGAGCTCCAGTAATTTGTCTTCTGGTGCTAAGAGAGCTTTCAGCTCCACTGCTTCGGCAATATTTCGTGTTGTAGCAGTAACATGGTAACCCAGTGCTTTATAGTGCTTAACCCAATGAAGTCCCATGCCTCTGCTAGCACCAATAATAAGAACAGTTCGCATACTATTTACTCCACATTTCAACGAATGATCAACAAAGTATGAACTCTATGAAAATCGGTAGGCAAAATCAAGCGACCATAGCAAATTATAAAATAGGGTAATCCGGGACAAACCTCTGGCATGAAACAAATAGTCTATTGGTTTGCAATAAGTTTCTGGTACCGGAGATGTAGTGATCCGACACTCGCTGAAATTAAAGGTTACTCTGATAGGACTCGTGTGGATAATGGGCCTGAAAATATTTCATATGAAGCATTAAATCATCTAACACCGGTAGGCTTTTTGAACGAGTCAAAGAAAGTTACGCTATTTGTTGATTCAGGAATATTTGGGGGGGGCAGTGTTAGTATAGTAACGTTGGATTAAGCATAGTGCCTTTAAAACTAAGAAAAAGGATCGTTATGAATCTTTTTCTCTGTTGGATATTAAGATATCATATTTAAGATTTTTGTGGCTCAGTGGCAATTTTTTATTTAGAGCTATATTTTCACATACACTATTAGCACAAGATACCGGGGAACCAAGGTTTATTTATCTATTGCCACCTCAAAATGCTCAATCATTTGAAAGCGTAGATAAGATGCTAATATTGCATCTTGCCCCATCAAAATATTTCCTTAGTGGAAATCTAGCTCACATGTTTTAAGGGAAATAACTCTGTATGCGCATAAAAAAAATTACCTTATATTGGATGATAAAGTTTCAGAGCACCTCACACACTAACTCTATCCAATGCAATGATGTTCTTTACCTATGCCAACAGGGAGCTTACAGATGATAAATATTGCGTGGTTACTAGTTGCTTTAGCCTTAGTTTTCTTGAATGCTTTTTTTGTTGCTGCTGAATTTAGCATGGTTAAACTGCGGGCAACCAGGATAAAAGAAATTCAAAGTGTCTTTGGTAACCGTGGAAGTGTATTAGCTTATATTCATGCGCACCTAGATAGTTATCTATCAGCCTGTCAACTAGGTATTACCCTAGCATCGCTTGGTCTTGGTTGGATAGGTGAGCCTGCTTTTGCGTCTTTACTTGAAATACCATTACGGTGGCTGGGTATTAGCTCTTCTGAGGTTACCGTCTTTATCGCGCTCTTGATAGCATTTATAACCATTTCTATTTTACATATCGTAGTGGGTGAGCTGATGCCTAAATCATTAGCGATTCGCCAATCCGAAAAAATTTCTCTATGGACCGCCATACCGCTTTCTTTTTTTTACTGGTTGATGTACCCGGGTATATGGTTTTTGAATGGTTGTGCTAATTACCTGCTGCGATTATTTCATTTAGACACAGTCAATCAAAATGAGCATTATCATTCCACAGAAGAGATTAAGCTTATCCTAACAGCCAGTCACTTACATGGTGAACTTAGTCAAGAAGAAACAGATATCATTGAACATACACTTGACTTAGCCGATTTGAAAGTAACAGAAGTGATGCGTCCATGTGAAGAAATGGTGTCGCTCACGCTCCAAAAAAATATCCAGCATATCTTAGAAACTGTATTAAGCACACGATTTAGTCGCTACCCTATCTATAACCAAGAGACCAAGACTATTATGGGTATTATCCATGTGAAAGATATATTTTCTGCTTTGTATCAACAACAAAATATCAGTGATATATCGCCACTTATTCGGCCTGTACTTAAAGTGCCAGAAAGGTTACCGGCACTGGAGCTTTTGCGTAAATTTAGAGAAGGCATGCCGCATTTTGCTTTGGTATATCAAGGCGAAGAGTTGACTGGATTTATTACCCTAGACAATCTGCTACATGTACTCATTGGCCGCATTAAAGATGAATTTCATAAAACCAAAGATGATTGGGTCAAGAATGGCGATGGTAGCTTCACTGTACGTGGTCAATGCTCTATCTATGCTTTAGAGCAGGCCTTAGATCAAGATATTGATATTGAACCAGTCCTTGATTTAGATACGGTAGCTGAACTGATACAATATCGTTTAGGCGCATGTCAGCCAAAACGGGGACAACGTGTTACATTTGAAGGTTTTGTTGCTACCATTGAGGCAACCGAAGGTGAGCATATACTGCAAGTTCACATCCAACCTGTCACTCCAGTATTACAGGATAGAACCCATGACTTATAAACAAAATAAGCCTCACCAATTACTTGCCTAAATGGACGCACGATGACAACAGATTTTCCGATTTCGCATCCTTTCAACATTATTACAATGAAAATCGTAATCATTCTGGAATAGATGGAATTTCACTACCCAAAAATCACAAAAAACCTCTTTGCCATTTGTTCTAATCAATTATTATGAATGGAAAAAACATTGTCGCGGATTATTTGAGTTGCCTATAGCTGCTTAGATAGCAATTAGCGACACACAGCTTCTAACACTATGATTTATTTATAAAATACAATCACAATATCAATCCACATTCGAATAATAGTTGCAACACGCATAAAATAGTTGTATATTGCACCAATTAAATTATTTTGAGAGTTTTATGAAAACAAACTTTTTGATTCCACACATACGATCTTCCTCTAGAGGAATAGTGAGGGAGCTTGGCTTACTTAATAATCGCTTTTCATTAATTGGTTCAACTTCACAGTGCCATGCTTTAGTAGAGTTAGATTCTCAGGGGGTCATGAATTTAGGTCAGTTATCCGCTGCATTAAATCTAGAAAAATCCACCACAAGTCGTCTCATTACTCAATTGTTAGATAAAGGCATATGTCAGATTCAAGTTGATGAAAATGATCGTAGAAATAAATTAATATCATTAACCAAGAAGGGATTACAACTTGTCAATAAAATTCATTTTGAAGCTAATTTACAAGTTCAACAAGCCTTAGACATGATGAGTGAAGAAGAGAAAGAGGTAGTGGTTCGAGGAATATCAATTTATGCAAAAGCCTTAAAAAGATCGAGAGTGCAGCAAGAATATACTATCCGAGAGCTTCTTAAAAAAGATGTTCCCTCATTGATAAATTTGATAAAAACAGTATGGATAGAGTTTGGTTTTGATTCGAGCCATCCAAGAGCTCCTTTTTTTGAAAGTGAGTTAAGCCAAACATATGAAATGTTCAATACTAAAAAAAGCAAATACTTTGTCCTTACAGAGGGTAAAAAAATTATTGGTGGCGCAGGTTTTGGACCACTGCCAGAAGGAGAGAAAAATACTTGTGAGCTAAAACAAATGTATCTTTCTGCGCAACTGCGTGGAGCAGGATTAGGTGCGCTACTCTTGAAAAGAGTATTACAAGATATTAAAAACGAAGGATTTAAAAAGTGTTATCTCGAAACTATGGATTTTATGCATGGAGCAAATGCTTTATACCAAAAATTTGGCTTCATAAAAATAGATAAACCAATTGGAAATACGGGGCATACATGGACAAATTGTTATTATATTAAAGACATTTAACTGGCGAGGAGACCTAAAGTAATGAGCGATAATGTTCAGTTAGATACGTTAGATAGTTTATTAAAAGATAATAATGCAGATTACTCCATTTTTAGAGATGATTTTACTATTGAAAAAGCAGCAGATGGAGCACAACATTATGGGATCTCATTAAATGAAACTACACCTACTTTTATTTTGAAAATCAATGACACGTACTATGCTGCTATTATTTGTGGTAATACGCGCATTTCATTTAAAAAGCTAAAGCATGCTTTAGCGATTAAAGATATACGCATGGCTGATCCAGAAGCCATATTAAAACTGACAGGTGCTAAAATAGGTGAAGTTTGTTTGATAAATCTTAATTTACCTACCTTAGTAGATCATAACGTATTAAAAAATATAAATTGCTATGGTGGATGTGGTGTACCTAAATCAACACTTAAAATTAACACCCAAGATCTTATTAGAATTACCAATGCAAAAATTTTTGATTTTACTGAAGAGAAGCCTTAATACTAAGATTTAAAAATTTGACTGTACAAAATGATTAGAGCAATACAAATGAACCCATCTAACCGACAATTATTAATAATTTCATTAATTGTTTTTATAGGGTTTGTAGGTGTTGCAATACCTTTTCCTATATTTGCACCCATGTTTTTGAATCCTTTGTCTGGAAGTATGATACCCCATTCCTGGGATCAATCTATGCGTGGGATGATGTTAGGCGTCGCATTATCTGTTTATCCACTAGGCCAATTTATTGGATCGCCAATATTGGGAAGCTTATCAGATCACTATCATAGAAAAATACTATTATCATTATGTTTACTTGGAACAACCATAGGATACTTATTAACAGCCTACTCTATTTTCAAGGGAAATTTAGTATTGCTAATAATGAGCCGGTTTCTAACTGGAATTTTGGAAGGTAATGTTGCCATCGCTAGAGCCATGGCCGCAGATCTTCCCAATATGAACAGATATCGCGGTTTTGGAATCATTGGCTTTGCAACAACGATGGGATACATTATAGGTCCTGTGATTGGTGGTATTTTTTCAGATAAAAGTATTTATCCATGGTTTAATTTTTATTTACCATTTTGTTTTGCAGCATTATTATCATTACTTGCTTTTTTTACAGCTTACTTTTATTTACCTGAGACAGGGGATGTAATAAAAAATAATAACAAAAAAAACATTTTTCAAATAAATATTTTTAATCGAATTAAAAAACTCAGCGAAAACGAATCGATGATTGATTTATTTATGGCGATGTTTTTATTATTCCTTTCTGTAGATATTTATTACGAATTTTTTCCTGCCTATTTGACAGGGCAGTGGCACATCATGTCTTCTGGAATTGCCATTTTCACTTTAACACTTGCAATTGCCGTAGGTGTAGGGGATGTTTTATTGGTTCCTATGATGTTTAGATTAAGAGATGATATTAAAACAATACGTTATTTTTCTTCATTTTTAGCTCTTTTGATTATTACAATTTTGTTATGCACAAAATTGAAATACTTATATCCCATCTTTTTTCTGATGGGATTGGCGATTGCAACAGCAACGACTACGATGTTTATTTATATTTCAAATGTGTCAAAAAAAGAATCTCAAGGCGAAGCCATGGGTTTAGCGTTAAGCATGAGGACACTGGGCGACGGACTGAGTTGTCTTGTAGGAGGCTTGCTGATTGGTATCTCATTTAAATTGCCAATGATACTCAGTGCTATGTTTGCTATTCTCTCAATCGCATCATTAATGAGATTAAAAAAAATTACAAAAAAGCACTTAACTTGAAATGTCTCGGCAAGAGTGGCAGGAGGAGAGCTTACTTAATCACTCAAGACTTTTATTCTTGTAAATATGCTCAAATTTAGTTTTCATAAACACTTTTATTAAACTGCTATCTGACCTAACTGTCGCAACAGAGTAAGATCATCTGTAACACGCCAATGCTCAATGATTTGATTATTAGAAATACGCTCAATTTGCATCTGATGAACGTTTATTTTTTTGTTTGTAGGTGCTAAACCAAAAAAATCTCCCGCATGTGTACCATGCATCGTTGTATGAACTGCAACTTGGTCATCAGAAATTACCATATTTTCTATAACGTATCTTAAATCAGGAAAAGCTTTACGTATGCTTTCGACGATGGGTTTTAAACCCATCGGACCAGGAAGTGGGTTAGGAATGCCTGGACTATGATTAATATAATCTAATGCAATAATTTCATCTAGCACATCCAGTGCACCATGATTCCAAACTTCTTCAAAATACCGTTCAATCAGTCGTTTATTCGCTATTTTAAGCATGATAATAATCCTCATCAATAAGCCTATTTAACAGATTATTCATTGGTATACAACTTGTTTAAAGAAAATTAATCTATGAGAATAACACCGCTGCCAAAGTCAAGATGAGCACCCTCAGTTTACTCGATAATATTTTCTGAAAACATTTTGAATGCCTCTTTAACAAGAAGAGGTTTTTCTACCCAAGGGAAATGTCCGGCATCGGGTATGTCGATCATTTTGATATTAGCTCGATTAAACCGCGCATCTTGTTTAAAAATAGTAGAAGGTGTGACGAAATCATGATTTGCGCCTACGATTAATACTGGGACTTTTTCCGGAATCCATGTGATCTTGGTATATTGTTTATGGCCTTCCGTGTACCACCAATACGGAGCGGGAACAGAAAAAGAAAGATTATCTACTAGTTTTTCTCCTTTTTCACTGTAAGCCGGCGTAAATGCATAAGAGATCCCCCTTAAGTAATGGTTTTTAATCGTTTCAAGAGTTGGGGCATCTAGAAATTTTTTGATAGACTCTCCCTGTGGCGGCAAATTATTTTCTATAACACATTTTTCAAACTCTTTAGATTGTGCGGTGGGAACGGAGTTTAAAATAATGAAACCTTTTAACAGACTCTCTAACTGAGGTAAAAATAAAGGAAAATACCCACCAAAAGAGTGTCCTACAAGAATTGCATGATCGAATTTTTTTATTGCTGCAAGAAGATAATTTTCCCATTGTCCAAATGTAGGATTTGATAAATAATTCCCTGATGCGTTACTCCCGTTTTCAGGAAGATCGAGCAACCAATAATTTCCCTCCACATCGAGTATATTGATTAAATCTAAGAAATAATTAGCATCAATTCCTGGCCCGCCCGGCAAAAATAGCCAATTATAAAATGCATTGCCAGGAGTTGATTTTACTAATTGATATCGAGTGCGATTTTCATCATAAAAATAATTATTTGTCATTATTAGAATGCTCCTTTGATTTCAGAGATTGTATTAATACTTCACAAGCAAGGGCTTTGTATGCAGTTTCTTGTTTTTTTGAAAGATTGTAAGCATTAGAAAAATCAAAGAATACATAAGAGCTTAGTGAAAAAACCAAACCCGATAAAACTTGATAATCCTGGTCTTGGCGTATTAGCTTTTTTTTCTGTAATGCTTTTACTTGTGTTGATATATCAAATAATGGATGAGGTGGCATGTTATGATGATAAAACTGAGAAACATCGGGTTCTAGCGCCTGCCAATGAATCAACATCCGCATGCTTTTATGAGTGTAAACAGAAAAACGCACATCAATTAAGTCTTGCACGAAGTTTTCTAATGTATCATGGCGAATGGCTTGAAAATCTTTTGTCGCTTCATCAACACAATATTTTTTAACACAAATCCATAAATCTTCCTTTGATTTAAAATGATGATAAATCAGACTTTGATTGATTTGTGCGACCTTTGCAATTTGACTGATGGATGCGCCAGCAAATCCTTTTTTGGTAAAAACTTCTTGTGCGGCGTCTAAGATCTTATCTTTAGTGATGTTTTTTGACATGCTTGAGCTGCCCTTGAATTTGTAAAGAGGGCAGCTTACTATGAATTGAATGAACGTTCAATATGTAAATAATTCTCTGAGGACGACGCAGAGCTCAATGAAGGTGTGTGTAGCGAGTTTTATGTCTTACATTTTTTGTTGGAATAAAATTTGCCAAATCTATTTAAAAGCACAGGGAGCTTCTCGCATATTGAGCATTGGAAAGATGTTTATTGATAGATGGAAATAGCATGTCCGGTTTAGTGTGGCCAGTTTAAAACATCCTGAGCATGTGCTCCAATCAATCATTATCGGTGGAAAAAACATTGCTGTGGATCATTTGGGGTACCTATACCTGCTTAGATAGCCATTCGCTACAGACAGGTTTTAATCCTTATAAAATCATATAGTTAATGTTTATGCTGGTGATGAATGTCAGGAAAATGATGATGCGAGTGTATTATGTGTTGATGCTGATGGGGATGTGTATGAGGTTCTTTGCCATCCCAATTAAAATCATGACTGTGTTGATGATGCTCGTCGTGGTAATGATTGTGGGTATGAAATAATTCTTCATGGATATGAAGATGTTGGTGACGCTCAGTTAGATGTACCCATACCCCAACACTCATTAAGGCAGCAGCAATCCAAAAAACAATGGATGTTGGTTCATTGAAGAATAAAATAGCAATGGCAGCGCCTATAAAAGGAGCTGTTGAGAAATAAGCACCTGTCCTTGCCGTTCCAAGTCCACGTAGTGCTAAAACAAATAGAACTAAACTAACACCATAACCCAAAAAACCTATGAGCAACGCGTCTATTATCTTAGGCCAGGTAGGTAAAGCGACACCTACTATTAACGCAAGGCTGATATTGACTATACCTGCTATCAACCCTTTACTACTTGCGATAAATACAGAATCTGAAGCAGATATTTTTCGAGTTAAATTATTATCAATCGCCCAGCATAAACAAGCTAACCCAATAATTAAAGTACTCAACAGATTGTAAGATAACAATTGACTCGGCCAAGCTAATAAAATTCCTCCAGCTACAATAAAGAGCATTCCGATAATCATACGGCGATCGGTGTGTTCTTTAAAGAAGAGCCACGCCAATAGAGCCGTTAGCATTGATTCCAAATTAAGTAGCAATGAAGCCATGGCGGCAGTAGCATGAACAAGACCTATCATCAAGAAAATCGGGGCTAAAATACCACCAAATAAGACAGCTCCAGAGAGCCAAAGCCACTCACTTTTTAAAAACGCAGGAAATTTCCAACTGCGATGTTTGATGCAGCGAAAGAGCGTGAGTCCTAGTCCACTGCCTAAATAAAGTAATCCTGCGAGTAATATGGGCGAGGTGCCTAAGATCAATTGCTTAGCAAAAGGAGTGCTAGCCCCGAATAGGATAGCAGCGGCTATAGCACTTAAAATGGCTGGGGATGAGTAAGATTTTTTCATCTAGAGTTTCCAGTACTGCTGACTGCGATTTTCAAGTAAGCTACACTGAGCGATAATGGATTTCAAGGCTTCTTTCTAGGAGTAGAGCATGGACAAAAAGATATTACTTATTTTATTGGCCGTACTATTTTTTTGCAATATTTACGCTATCGAACCCAGCACCACAGACGCTTCCCTTAATATCAGTCAAATTGAACAATTGACTGGCGCAAAAGGAATTTTAGATGCTAAAGAGCAGGTTTTTAAAGTCACCGTGCCACGCAATGATATTTCTGTTTCTGCGCAAGGGGTTAAAATTACTCCATCGATGGGATTAACCTCCTGGGCAGCTTTTCAGAAAGTCAATGGTAAAACAATGGTTATGGGAGATGTGGTTCTTTTGCAAGATCAAGTCAATCCAGTGATGGGTATTGCACTAGCCAATGGCTTGAGTATTACAGCACTACACAATCATTTTTTCTGGGAATCTCCACGCATTATGTTCATGCATATCGAAGCTATGGGAGAGGTGATGACCCTTGCGCAAGCAGTTGGTAAAGTATTTGCTCAACTTAAAATAGTAAACAATAGAAACGATGATTCGATTCATTTTAGCATTGACCCTGCCAACACTACGCTTGACCCCAATAAAATAGATATTATCCTTGGAAAAAAAGGCACCTTAAAAGATGGTGTATACAAAGTTGTTATCGGTAGAAACACCTCAATGCATGGCTATAGTATCGGTAATACAATGGGGGTTAACACTTGGGTTGCATTTGCGGGTTCCGATGATAAAGCCGTGGTAGATGGTGATTTTGCTATGCAAGAATCTGAGCTGCAAAATGTGCTTAAGGCGCTTCAGTCAGCTCATATTGATATTGTCGCTATTCATCAACATATGATTCAAGAACAACCACGCATCATTTTTTTACATTATTGGGGAATTGGTAAAACAGTAGAGTTAGCAAGAGGGTTAAAGATGGCGCTAGATCATATATCTAATAACAATAGCCAATGAGAATGGCTAAGAATAATCTGATTACCCACAATAAAGAAAGCGAGCATTCTGCGAATGAGCTACAACAGACAGTTGAGTATTGCACGTTATGGCAATTTCTGAGTTATTTTCTTTTATTGGGTGCTGTGGGATTTGGTGGTCCAATCGCATTAGCTGGCTACATGCAACGTGATTTGGTAGAAAGAAAACGTTGGGTTGCTAAACAAGATTATCTGGAGGGACTTGCTTTAGCACAGCTTTGCCCCGGTCCTTTGGCTGCTCAGTTGGCTATTTATTTAGGTTGGATTCGATCAGGCCTATTAGGAGCCACTTTGGTTGCTTTAGCTTTTATTCTACCTTCTTTTTTGATGGTATTAGTGCTTGCTGCAGTGTATGTCCACTCTGGTGGTTTTTCCTGGATGGAAGCTGCTTTTTATGGTGTTGGTGCAGGGGTTATCGCGCTTATTTTGCGGAGTGCGATTAAACTAGCACGTATGACCAATCATAAGGACTGGTTACTCTGGGTAGTTTTTAGTATCAATGCCTTAGTGACTGCTTGGTTTGCTGTTGAAATTGTCTGGGTCTTTCTATTAAGCGGTATTATTATTATGCTGATTAAAGCTCCACCTAAGTTTAAAAGCCAACCTACGTTAGCTCTCATTCCATGGTCATGGTTCATGACGGGCATTCATGGCGTTTCTTCAGGAGATACCTGGCTCAAAATAATAGGGTATTTTATTTGGGCTGGCACATTTGTTTTTGGTAGTGGGTTAGCTATTGTTCCTTTCTTACATGGAGGCATCGTTGAGCAGCATCATTGGTTAACCGACCGTCAGTTTATTGATGCTGTGGCCGTTGCTATGATTACACCCGGACCCATTGTGATTACAGTAGCTTTTATCGGTTATTTGATCGCAGGATTGGTTGGTGCGGTATTGGCTGCAATTGGAGTTTTTATTCCTTGTTATCTATTTGTTATCTTATTGGCTCCTTATTATCAACATGTGACTCAAAATCTTAGTATAAAAGCATTTGTTAGTGGCGTGACAGCAGCTGCAGCAGGTGCCATTGCAGGAGCAGCTTTTATTCTTGGGAAACAGGCTCTTGTTGATATTAAAACACTAAGTATTTTTTTAGTTGTGCTAGTTCTTCTATGGGTGGCGAAGAAAATTCCTGAACCTCTATTAATTGTTGTTACAGGTTTAGTGGGGTTATTATTTAAAACTCTATAATGACAGAAATTCGTATTTAGAAGCTGAATGATCCTGCCCTCCCATATCGATTATCAAGATCCAAATATCTAGAAAGGAGTACTAGCTATTTATTTTAGGTTTAAAAAACTAAATATTTATCGAAGCTCTATTTTTGATCGGAAGGCCTGCTGTATAACTAATTGATTTAAAATCATTTTCTGATGCCGGAGATGTGAATCGAACACACGACCTACTGATTACGAAACGTGTATAACAAACGGTATTTTTTATTTATAAATCAAATTGTTACGGATGATTTTTTTTAAATATAACCGTTAGAAATAGCGATATAAGTTCTTGAATGCTCGTATCTACCCTAAAAATATTTAAAACTTTTTAGGACTGTATTCGTTGATTTCTAACTTCACTTTTTTGTCTTTAGTCACTTCTTAGATAATATTTCAACATACATAATAAGTTGATGCTTTCAATTCATATAGAAGTAAGTTATATTTCCATATAATTTATACTTGTGGAGATTTATTATGCATACAACGAATTTGCGCAAGGTTGGTGGATCCGTCATGTTGGCTGTTCCACCGGCTATTCTCGATTTGCTACACCTAAGCGCCGGAGCAACAGTTGGCTTAGCTGTTGATCATGGCCGGCTCGTCGTTGAACCCACGCCACGTCCTCATTACACCTTAGACGAACTGCTAGCTCAATGTGATGCTTCAGCTGACATCAGCACAGAAGATCGCGCTTGGTTAGATGATAAATCTAGCGGCAGTGAGTTGCTTTAATGGAGCGTGGGGATATTTATCTGGTGTCGTTGGATCCGACATCAGGCCATGAGCAACAAGGAACACGGCTTGTGCTGATTGTATCGCCTGTAGCCTTTAATCGAGTCACGAAAACACCAATTGTGTTACCTATCACGAATGGAGGCAATTTTGCTCGAACAGCAGGTTTTGCCATATCGCTGATGGAAGCGGGGACAAACACAACGGGGATTATTCGTTGCGATCAACCTCGAGCGCTCGATCTCGTTTCGCGCAATGCCCGCAAACTAGAAAAAGTGCCGCCAGAAATTATGGATGAAGTGCTAGCGAAGCTTACTCCAATTTTTGAGTGAAGTAAAAAAGTTCATTCCTTGTCCTACGAATGTAGGAGAATAAATTGCTTTTTGCAGATTGATTTAGGTGTACATACTTTCGCTACACACAAACTAAATGCTATCTACACACGGCCGTATATCCCCATGATTCCACGAGCCACTACTGTTGGGAAAATACTGTCATGATCCTCTGAATGTTGAACCAGCAACATTTATTGATGATTAATATTTTTCGATAAAAGCCATAAAATGAAACTTAAATGACATATAATGCACAGACTTTTCATTGAGCAATGGTAGTGTATGTCTATTTTTACAAAAGCAATACCAGGAACAAAAAATACTGTTATTTATACGGACAGCTCAGGAAAATATTTTAGATACTCTGGTGGCACACGAGCATGGAGAAATCATAATCCTGGAAATATTCGACCTGGACCTATAAGTAGAAAACATCATCAAATAGGCGTGGTATTTAACTTTGCGATTTTTCCTGATTATACAACAGGTCACGAAGCATTATTAGATTTAATAAGAACTGTTTACTATGGTAAATCAATCGATCAGACAGTAGAAAAATTTGCCCCATCAAGTGAAAACAACACGACTAACTATAAAAAATTCCTACACAATCAAACGGGTGTTATGGACGATCGAAAAATTAAAGATTTCACACCGGAAGAGTTTGAAAAACTATGGAAGGGCATTGAAAAAATAGAGGGATCAAAAGAAGGCAATGTTGTAGAGGTCTATCGAATTACCAAAGTTCACCAAAACAAAAAAGGTAGCATATGCAGTTATTATCTTAATTCTGATGAATGGGTTTCAAAAAAAGAGTGTATTGATCTCGCTAAACAAGGAAAAGTTGAGCTTGAAGTTTGTAGATCGCGTTTAGGAGATAGTTATTTAAGAGCAATACCAGATAATTTATTTCAAATTAGTTTAAAAAAGCTAGTTGTTAAAATTTTGGAAGGATAATTATGCGTTTGTTAAACTATAATTTATTTTTGTTGTCAGTAGGGCTTTTGTTTTTGTCACCGGCCTTTCCAGCAACTCAATCAGTAAGAATTTTTGTTAAAAATGGAAATATTTATTATTTGCAAAGCGGGAAATATTATAAACAGATAACAAATGCTGCTAGAGATCACGACCCAGTGTTGTCTTCCGACGGAAAAATGATTGCTTTTATTCGAAAAGGCAAAAAAATAGCACCAAAAGAATGTAGGCAGCTTGCAAATATCGATGATAAATTTGGTGATGAAATTTGGCTTTATTCTTTTAAAAGTAAAAAAGAAAAACTACTCGTAGAAAATAATTTTTCTTGTGATAAGCCAGAAGAAGAAATTGTAGATCCCAGTTCGTTAAAATTTTCGCCTGATAATAAAACCATCTATTTTTTAACTTCAGCCTGGGTAACCTCTAGTGCTTTACATAAAGTAAATATTGATGGCACTCATCAGCAATACTTGATGCCAGCTAATTTATTTTATGTCGTGCTAAGTGGACGGCATAGAGGTGATCTGATTGTGCAACAGCATCATTATCTAGCCAATGCTGGCTCGGTTGAAGAGTCATCATTGTTTTCGCCTCAAGGTAGAGCTTTAGCATCCCTTTATAAAAGTTTATAATTCGTTAATTTTTCCCAGTGAGTTAAACAATAGCGAATGGCTTTTTCTATTTTTCCTTGTTCTGATGTTTTAGAAAGAGGATGCTCTAACCACTTTTTAAAAGCCTGAAGAATAGGGACTGCTTCTGTATTTCTTAATTGATATCGTTGCTCTGCCGATAAATGATTTTCTCTGGCCTGTTTCTCAATGGCATATAATTTTTGATAGAAACGGAGCGCTTCTGCTGCCAGGCCCGATTATCGATGCTTTTATTCATGTTATTCTCCCATTAATTTTTGGAGAACATAGCATGCAGGATTAAAAAGTTTTTAAAAAGATGGAGTTCCCAGAACGCTTACTTTAGACCTAACCCTATCTGATGAAATGGCGAGGGGTAATACTATCTGCAATGGCCGTATTTCGTCATTTGCTTTTTTAGGTCATGTTGGATCATAGGGCTCAAGCGTGACATTATCTTTTGGCATTATGTCTTCTATGTTATGAGGAAAATTTAGGTTGATGCAGTTTATCAGACACTTCCGCTACGCACAGGATTTAAATTTTATAGATTGCAACTGCTCTTTCAGCATTTCTAAATTCTTTTTTCTTATTTGTTCATTGCTATTTTGGCTTACGAGCGTAACTGCGTATGTCTTGTCATTTGGACGAACTACTAGAAATGATGCATCGATGTTACCAAAATACATCGTTGCACCAGAAAAGGTGGTACCGCCTAAACTTAATTTATATGGCTTTCTACTTAGAACTTTTCTATTTTCTGGAGTATCCATATACTGATATAGCTTATAAGCTTCCACAAACATAACGCTCATTGCTCCAATTGAGGTCGTCTGAAAATCTTCTAAGCTTTGTCCTGCTTCTGGTTTTTTATTTGAAACGATTATACGTGTTTGTAATTCAGCGTTATCCTTATTGGATGAGGCAAAAACATAGAGATAAAAACCATTATTTTTTTCAACTTTGGTAACAAGATTTAGATGACTAACCAAAGAAATATCAAAACAAGGAGAATCAAAATCTTTATTCTTAGCATAAGTACTGGTTGAAAGGCTCAGAAGCATCATCGGTATAACGATCAAAATCTGAATTATGCAAAAAGGGCTTTTTCTAAACATTGATAACTCCGATTTCAATGATGCCGGAGATGTGAATCGAACACACGACCTACTGATTACGAATCAGTTGCTCTACCGACTGAGCTACTCCGGCCTGGTAAAAAGAAGGCAAAGTATAAGGAGAAAGAAGGGAGAAATCAAATGAAGCTTTTTTTATCAATCCATTCTTAACGGGCTATTTTTTATCCATTTTATGAGGGCGGTAATGTAGAGAATGATGTTGTCTATTGTCCTAAGCTTTTTTTGCAACCGTTAATATTCTTTCTGTATTTATTTTCGAAAACTCTTCGCCTTTTATGCCCGTTTGATTTAACAGGACAAAGCCTTGTTGGGTGAGCATTCTTTTTAATTTATCCGCAGTGTAACACTGTAATGTATTCCTGTAACCTTTTGCTATTTTAGTAGGCGCCGCATGCTCTTCTTGATGTATATAGGTACTGTAAGAAGCTAAGATTCCATCGTCGGTAATTGTACTAAATTGAATTTCTCTGATTTTTTTTCCATTAGAAATAGTTGTATGGTCTATTGTGAGTTTTGAAATGTTATTTTCGTGTTTAAGGTAATCCGAATTAAAGATATCAAAAATGTATAATCCACCTGTTTTTAAATTGCGATTTACATTTTCAATTGTTTCCTGAAAATCTTTTTGAGTTAAATGTCCAATGGCATTAAATATGGTAATGACGGCATCGAATTCTCCAAGGTAGATATTACGACAATCTCCTCGTAACAATTTAATTTTTACATTTTTTTGCCTTGCTTTCTGTTTTGCAATTTTCAACATCTTTTCATTGATATCGCTCCCCATCACCTTAAACCCCGCTTCAGTGAGCCAAAATACTTGAGTTCCAGTTCCACAAGTGAGATCAAGAACAGTAGAAACATGATGGGTTTTCAGAATTTTTTCTAACAAAGCGTTAACTGCTTTAGAATTCTCTTCATTAAACTCATCATAACATTGTGCTCTTGTATTGTAATAAGAAGCTTTTGCGGTGACATGTTTAGGTGGTTGCATGGGAATCCTTAATGTGGTGATTTAATGACGTATTCAAACTAAAAACTCTCCTTCCCACCAGCGTTTGCGCCATTTTAATAAGGTGGTTTCTTTTCTAATGCCGGCTTTTTCATAAGGATCATGGAAAGCAAATTGTCGGGCTTCTTCATAATCCTCCGTGTCTAGAAGACTGATTCCGCCAATCACAGTTTTTTCATCTTCCCCTAGTAGAGCCCCAGAGGCAAGTAACTTTTTCCCGACACTTTTTAAATGAGCGCGATGTTCATCGCGTATTTTTTCTCTCACTTCATCCATATTGTCATGGTCTAAAGCGTAAATTAAATAGGGCATGATTTTTCCTCCAAATTTTATTTTTATCATATTCATATTGATATAGATCTGCAATGGGCAGAAAAACTCACGGATCATTGAGTTGATAGAAAATGTGATATATGCTCTCAAACAGTTAAAATTGCGCGGGTACGAAAAAATGAAAATTGCAGTGAGTAGCGATGAACTTTATCCAGTGAATGATTTTGTCGTTCAGGAATTAAAACGCTTAGGGCATGAAGTTATTTTATTTGGGGCCATCAAATCACGTCAAAATGAACCATGGGCACCAACAGCTTATGTCGCTGCTAACGCTATTGCTCAAGGAATTTGTGATGAAGGGATTTTCTTTTGCTGGACTGGCACAGGGACTTCTATGGTTGCGAATAAAATTTCTGGAATCCGGGCAGCCCTTTGCACAGATGAGCAAACGGCCGTGGGAGCACGAGTTTGGAATGGTGCCAATGTCTTGGTGTTGTCGAACCGCTTGCTTACGCAAGATTTAGCAAAGGAAATTCTAAGAGGATGGTTTAATACCGCCCTGGGGGAACATAGCAAAAAAGCAATAGCAGATATTAAAGCGATTGAAACAGAAGTGGCTACATCAAGTCCTCTTAAATCATAGGGTTACAAGCGTGACCCTTGTAAAAAAATCCATGCCTGAATTTCGGTTGCATCATTTTTTAAGAAGGTTATAGTCTCATTTTTAATAGATAAGATGAGTCTTTAGGTGAGTCATGATATCAGAAGCAGAGGCAAAAGAGTTTTATACCGCACTCCTTGAGAAAAATAATTTATATGAAGGGACCTTTTTTGTAGGGGTAAAAACCACGGGTGTATTTTGTCGGCCAACGTGTCCTGCTAGAAAACCAAAATTCCAACATTGTGAATTTTTTAAAACTGCACAGGATGCTTTGCTCGCTTCTTTTAGGCCTTGCTTACGTTGCAAGCCACTGTCTCATCCCCATCAAGTATCGGATTTGGTAAGAATATTGGTGGATGCCATTGAAGCTAATCCATCAAAAAGATGGAAAGATAAAGATTTTCGTGAGTTATCGGTGGATGCATCCACCGCAAGACGCCAATTTAAAAAACGTTTTGGAATGACGTTTGTAGCCTATGGGAGAGCAAGACGAATGGGAATTGCAATGAAACAAATCAGAGAGGGGAGTGCCATCATTGATACTCAACTGAATATGGGATACGAATCGGGGAGCGGATTTCGTGATGCCTTTTCTAAAATCATGGGTTCTTCTCCAAAGCAATTACATAAAGATTCAACCATTTTGAAATCTTCATGGATAGATACCCTATTGGGTCCTATGCTGGCCATTAGTGATGAAAGTGCTCTTTACCTTTTAGAGTTTGTGGATAGGCGGGGCTTAGAGCGAGAAATTGAAAGATTGCGATTAAAATTAAAAGTGGCCATTGTGCCGGGAAAAACAAATCCAATTCTCTCTATTGAAAAAGAATTAAAAGCTTATTTTTCGGGGGAATTAAAAAAATTTATAACACCCATTCATTTCTTAGGAAGTGATTTTCAAAAACAAGTTTGGCAACAATTGCTCTTAATCCCCTATGGAGAAACTCGCACTTACACTGATCAAGCAATCAGTATACAAAAACCTTCTGCCTGTCGTGCAGTGGCTAATGCAAATGGAGCTAATCAACTTGCCATTGTCATTCCATGTCATCGGATTATTCAAAGCAATGGTGATTTGGGAGGATACGCTGGTGGTATCACGCGAAAACAATGGCTCATTGATCATGAGAAGAATAATAAGGATAGTTTATGATAAAAAGATGCGCCTGGTGCAGTGAAGATCCTATGTATAAAGCATACCATGATACGGAATGGGGAGTGCCTATTTATGAGGATGATTTGTTATTTGAGTTTCTTATTTTAGAAGGGATGCAGGCTGGGTTAAGTTGGTTAACGATTTTAAAAAAGAGAAATGCGTTTAAAAAAGCGTTTTCCAATTTTGATGCTAAAAAAATCACAAAATATAATGAAGAGAAACTAGAAAAATTATTGCTTGATGAAACCATTATTAGAAACAAGCTAAAGATTCATTCCGTTGTAAAAAATGCGAAAAGCTTTTTAGAGATTCAAAAAGAATGGGGAAATTTTTCAGATTATATTTGGAGTTTTGTGAATAAACAGTCTATTCAAAATGTTTGGGAAACTGCAAAACAAGTTCCCGCTAAAACAGAGATTTCTGATTTCATGTCAAAAGATTTAAAAAAACGAGGATTTAACTTTGTGGGAAGCACAATTTGTTATGCATTTATGCAGGCTGTGGGCATGGTAAATGATCACACCACAGATTGTTTTAGACATGAAGAAATTAAAAAAATTAGAAATCCTTAATAGAGAAAACTTTTTTATGTGATGTCACTAATTTGACACCCTGAAAATTCAAATCTATAGTTATTCGAGGAAAGTACTTTGTAAAAAAGTAAATTTTTTTATATTTCATTAAATTAAAAAATGAGGAGATCATTGCCATGGCTCAGTTAACTCGAAACAATCACCACCATTCTTCTAACGAACTTCTTGCACATCCTTTATTGAGATTACAAAAAGAATTTAGTCATACTCTCAATGATTTTTATGATTTATTTGAACCCGTTAGAAATAGTCTTTTAACTTTAGATAATATGACTCTTTCTCCTTCCCTCGATATTGTTGAGGATGAAAAATGTTTTAAAATTGAAGCAGAAATGCCGGGTATGGGTGAGGAAGATTTGAAAGGTTCTTTCAATGAAAACCGACTCACCATCGAAGGGGAAAAAACCACTTCTAAAAAAGATGACCAAAAAAACTTTCTCAGCCGTGAGATTAGCTACGGTCATTATGAAAGAACCATTGCCTTACCTTTATCAGCAGATGTTAGTAAAGCAAGCGCTTCTTTCAAAAAAGGCATGTTATGGGTGACTATCCCTAAAAAACAAAAAAGCGAATCAGCAACAAAAACCATTAAAGTTGAAAGCGCCGAATAACTGAGAAAACTCAGAAAATGCTATCAGGAGTTTCTTAAAGAAATTCCTGATAGTCATTTCAATGAATTCTTTTCATTTTCCTTTATCATTAATCCACACAAGAATACTTTTTTCCCTAAAAATCTAACATTTTAAAGATTCTTTAAATCAACCAGTTATATAAGAAATAGCCTAAGACGCACTTCGTCAGTAAAAAATAATTCCATTTTTGCGTATTTTATGATTCAATGTGGGTTCCTTAAAAACTAGGGGAGATAGGAACATGTCAAAAACGGTCTATAACCTAACACTGATATGTATTACCGTTTTTGCAGTGGCGTGGATTGGGATCACGGTAACAGCCATGATTGCCTCATTTCCCATAGGTTGGTTAGTATCAATGATTTTACTAATACCTTTGGGTATTCTTGTCGCTGTGTATCGTGAGCAAAAAAACAATAAAGAAGATGCATATTATTCTAAACATGTAGATCAATAACGAGGTGAATGATGACAGATGTATTGTTAACAACTCAAGATAATATTCAAGAGCAGAAGATTGTAAAAACAATAGGGCTTGTTTATGGTAACACCGTGAGAAGTCGTAACGTTGCTAATAACATGATTGCAGGATTTCGTTCTATTTTTGGTGGAGAACTCGTAGAATTCACTAAAGCAGTGGCAGAGTCCAGAGAACAAGCCCTGAATCGATTAAAGGCTCGTGCTATTGAATTAGGCGCTGATGCCATAGTATGTATCCGCCTTATTACCACGGAAGTGGGTTCCACCAGTTCGGAAGTATTGGCCTATGGCACCGCTGTAAAACTCGCGCCATTAAATTCATAAGATCTTAAGAAGCACACAGAGTATGGATTGGAACTTTCACTCTGTGTGTTTAAACGATTGTTTCTTAATCATGCAAAAGTTTAAAAATGTTTGAAATTACAAAAGTAAGCCCTGATGAAGTGAGCGGGTACTCCCATCTTTATTATTGTGGTTGGAGTGAGGAAGAACTTAAAAATTACGAAATGGATTGTCAAACCATTTTTTTAGGTACTATCAAAGATGCTATTTTCAAAATCGTGATGAATGATACGGAGGTGTATCATATTGTTTTTCGCGCGGGGGAAAGTCTTCGCTCCCAAGTTCGATGGATATTTGAAACATCCCAGTCTACTTTGGTTGTTCATGTGAATGGGAATATTTATCGCTTTCATTTGTTACATAGGCAATACTTAGATTCTCATTGTTACGCTAAGGTTTTATTTGATAATACATCGAATATGCAAAATCTATCTCCTTTTCTTTTATCCGAGGTATCGCCAGATGAAAAAATGATGGTGGTGATTGATACGGAAGGAGTTGCGGTGCTCAATTGGGAGAAAGTTCTCTGGAAGCGAAGTCTTGAATGGGCATATGCTGATTACGTTCGCATTCGCGAAGTATCTAATTCATCCGTAGTGATTTTCTGTAATCCCCCCGATGAGAACAAAAAACAAATGGCATTTGATATTTTTACAGGAATAAGAATGATTTCAAATGTGCGTTAATGTTTGGGAAAATTGTTTTATTTCTGTTAAACTCTCTTTCCACCAATTTATATCCTTAGGAGATTTATAATATGACAACTCAACGTCCGTCAAAACCTGCTGATATGGCATGGTTGGTGCCCTGCTTAACCATTGCGGATTTATCAAAAGCAATAGATTTTTATGTGTCGGCTTTTGGATTTGAACGTTGCCCTGGAGAGGAAGCACTTCATGAAGGCGCGATTGTGCATGCCCTGATGAAATATAAGGGACAGGTGGTTTTTATGTTGGGTGCGGAACATGCTTTTGGATCTCATGTGTTAACCCCAAAACATAGTCAGCAAGAATTGCCAAGTACTCTTTATGTTTATGTGGATGATGTGGATGCGTGGCATCAACAGGCAAAATCAAAGGGTGCAGAAATTTTAGATCCGCCTGAAACCATGTTTTGGGGAGATAGAGTTTGTCGAGTGAAAGACTTGGATGGATATCATTGGATGTTTGCTACCAATGTGACAGAGGAAAAACCCATGCCTTCAGATTTTGCTTGCTAGATTTTATAAAAAGGTCAGCGGTTCCCAGTGGGAACTCCTGTAAAAAGGTTAAACGGAAGGATCGCTCACATATATGATATTTACTTTTTTTCATTTAATTTCTGAGAAGATTTTTTTGAAGATTTACTGTTATCCCAAAGGTATTTCTCTAAATCTACGCGATCTTTTAGAATGAGAATGCCTTCCTTTTCTAATAACTTTCTTTGAAGAGCCCCTGAAGCACTGAGGGGAGGGAAGGGAAATTGTCCTCCTGCTTTGAGTACCCGTTGCCAGGGAAGATTGTGGCTGATGGTACAAGAATGCAGTAGCCAACCCACCCCTCGTGAGCCACGAGGATTTCCAGCTAATTCTGCAATTAATCCATAAGTAGCCACTTTCCCCTTAGGAATTTTTTTTATAAGTTGAAGTACTTTTTTTGAAAACTCAGTTTGAGTATCCACTTCACCCCCTTTTTTTATTCTTCAAACTTCCCATTGCCAATCCAAACGTTTCAGTATTCTTTACAAAAGAATTCTAAATCCATATCATCTTGCTTATGGGAAATGTTCTTTTTAATGTAACGGGATAATACAGTCTCTTTTGAGATACTTCAATGCAACCATATGAATTTACGTGGAGCCAACATATGAAAATTACACTCATCGGTTTAGGTAAAATGGGCACAGCCATCGCTCTTCGCATTTTGGAAGCAGGGTTTCCCTTAACTGTTTTTAATAGGACAAAAAGTAAAACTAAACCTTTAGTAGAAAAGGGAGCCATGAGTGCGGATAATATTCACTATGCAGTGGCAGAAGCAGATGTGATTATCAGCTGTTTGTTAGATGATGAAGCCCTCCTCAAGATGAGCATAGGAAAAGACAGCATTCTGGAAGGAATGAAAGAATCTGCCATTCATATCAGTACAGCAACTATTTTACCTGCCACCGCTACTCAAGTAGCGAATGAATATGAGAAGCAAGGGCGTCATTATATTTCAGCAGCAGTGCTAGGAGTTCCAAAAGTGGCTTCTCAAGGAGAGCTTACGGTATTTTGTGCAGGAGAGGAAAATAAAATTTCTTTATGCGAGCCCATCTTAAAAGTATTTTCAAATAAAATTCTTTATTTAGGAAAGGAAGCTAAAGCACCATTAGTTATGAAAATTTGTATGAATTATTCTTTGATCACCGCATTGGAATTAATTTCAGAAGTATATGTGTTTGCAGAAAAAAGTGGATTAGATAAAGAAGTAGTTCAACACGGCCTTCATGAAATATACGGTCATCCCGGATTTAAACGTTATGTGGATAAAATCAAAGATCGTAATTTTGATGAAGTGAATTTTGACATGAAAGGTGGCATCAAAGATGTTTCCATTTTCCAAAAAGCATTTTCCGACGCAGGCGTTCCACCAAAGCTAGCAGACATAGTAAAAAGCCGATGCATATCCGCACTTTCAAATCACATGGAAAACAAAGACTGGAGCGCAATTTACGAAATCGCTCGACAAGAAGCTGGGTTAAAAGGGTGATTTAAAATTTGAATCTTAAGTTTGCTTTTTCATATTTTTTGAAATAAAAACACTGAGAAAAATTAAGATGGATAGAGCCAATAAAAACCACATGACACCTATGAAGCTTTTCATAAAAGCTTCTTGAAAAAAATTATGGAGCTGCGTTGTCATGGAAATTTTTAGGGATTGAGCGGGATTTAAAATAAAGCGCTTTAACTCAGAAAATTGCATAGCGTTTAATTGAGAGGAGTGGGCTTTCATAATCAATTTAAATGAATGTTTTCCAATGTAATCATAAATGACGACGGCAAACGCTAAACCGATAGAGCCTCCTATATTAAACATGGTAATCATTGTTCCTGTTGCAACACTACTGCGATTTGGTTCCACGGCTGTTTGAGCAGCGATAATAGGTACAGTATTCCCCATCGCCCACATACTTCCTAAAAAAAGAAAAGAAAGAATAATATACCAAAGAGGGGTAGTTGTGTGGAAAAAAACTTGTAGGAAACAAGATAATATTGCGAGAGACAATGCGATTATAACAGTATTGATAATTCCAGCTTCAAGGACTAATTTTCCAACTAAAAAAGCCACCAAAAATACTGCAATGGGAATGCTAAATAAAACAAAACCAGAAAATTGTGGAGATTGATCCCTGATGACTTGTAAATAAATAGGATCAAAAAATAAAGCAACGGCACTTAAAACACCTGCTAAAAAACAAAGGACAGCACCCGCATAAAATATTGAATTTGAAAAATCTTTAAAATCAATCAGGGGGTTCATTTTTTTATTTTCAATTTTCACTAATAAAATATTTGCTATGATTCCAATAAAAAAATAGGTTAATGTAACCGAGCTAAGCCAACCAAACGTGGAACTTTGAATTAAACTCATTACCACGCCACCGATTCCTAAAGCTAATAAGAGCATACCAATCCAATCTAATTCTCGGCTTGTGTGTTGTTCTACGGATTCATTGACAGATTTTCTGGAAAACATATAACCTATCAAAATAATGGGAATATTAATAAAGAAAATCCATCGCCATCCTAAATAAGCAATAATCACACCACCTAACATAGGGCCCAAAGCTAAAGCGATACCTCCCACACTGCCTAACCAAGCAATGGCTTTTCCTCTATCTTTTTCTGGAAATGCATTTGGAAGCAGGGACGGTCCTAATGGAAACACAATGGCGGCTCCAACCCCTTGAAGTAAGCGCCCTAGGATCAACCAATGAATGTTGGTGGCTAATCCAGCGATAAAAGAAGCGATACAAAAAATACTGACGCCACTATAAAAAACGCGCCGCCGTCCAAATAAATCGCCACAACGCCCCATAATAGTGGCTAAAATACAGAGGGCTAAGAAATAAATATTCATGATCCATTGCAATTCTGTTAAACTCGCCTGCAGTTCACTTTGTATGGTGGGTAATGCTACATTCACGACGGTGTAATCTAGATAACAACCGAAGGAAAGCAGAGAAATACCTATAAAAGCAAACCATTTTTGAGCATAATCTATCGACATTTTTATAACATTCCTTTGTTATTGGATGGTTCTGATATAAAAATTAGTATATGAGTTTAGTAAAATCGTTTCAACAAATAAGGATGAGGAGATTTGATATGTTCTTTTTTTCTTGGGTGTGGGCAAAGTTTTACGATAAGTTTATGGAAGATGCAGAAAAAAAATGTTTGAGAGAGTGGCGTGCGGCACTTTTACAAAACGTGTCGGGTGTTGTATTAGAAATTGGATGTGGGACAGGATTAAACTTAGAGTATTATTCTCCGAATCTTCAAAATCTCATCTTACTTGAACCAGATGTTCATATGAGAAAACAGTTGAATGAAAAAATAATTTCAAAAAATCATCCCAATGTGGAAGTACTTGATGGCAGTGCTGAATCTATTCCTCTTATGGATGCATCTTGTGATGTAGTGGTGAGTACTTTAGTGTTATGTTCTGTGGAAGATCAAAAGAAAGCATTGTCAGAAATTTATCGTGTGTTGCGCCCAGAAGGTAAACTTATTTTTCTAGAACATGTGGCAGCGAATAATAATGTGAAACGATTAAAGTGGCAAAACCGTTTAGAACCATTCTGGAAAATCATCACTTGCGGATGTCATTTAACACGGCAAACAGACACTGCCATGTTAGAAGCAGGATTTGTTTTTGAGGGGATTGAAAGACAAAGCATCCGAGGTGTTCCTCCCATTGTGCGCCCTAGTATTAAAGGGGTTGCAGTGAAAGGGAAAAAATAAGATTTTGTAACCTATTGAATTAGAAAATCCATAAGTTATTTTTTTAATTAACCACCCTATCAGATTAAGTTAAGTTTTTTTATATTGAATCATAATGATACGTAAAAAGGGGCTGCAACACCTTTTTTAAAAGCATTAAATACCCCATTAAAATGAAAGAGATATGAAGAATTTCTGTATTTTATAGCTATACTCAATGGAGGAAATTCGCGGGGAAGATATGGCTAAAAATAAGAGTGTACTGGCTTGCACTTCAGAAAAAGAAACCATAGGGACAATACAAGCCAGCAGTACTAACGAGGGAATGGAAGTTGTCTTTGTTCGAAATCATCGAACATTGGTGGAACGTCTTCATAAATCAAAACCTTTAATGATATTAATTGATATCGATCAGGAGAATTCAGATGTTATTTCTCTTATAAGGGCTCTCTCGGAAAACTCTTTTAAAATACCCGTAGTGTTAATAGGAACTTATGAAGAAAAATTATTTTTTTCCATTGAATCTATGGCACAAAAAAGAGGGATCTTAATTTTAAAATTTATAAGAAAGCCATTGAATCAAGAGGAACTTATAAAAACTTTTAAAGAAATTAAAGTGAGTCGCTCTGAAATTAATGAAGAAGCTATCACAAGCGCACTAGAACGAGACCAATTTCTAATGGCATTTCAACCGAAAATGAAAATGGACACAGAAAGCATTATTGGATTTGAATCGTTGTTGCGATGGAATGATCCTAGTGTTGGGATTATTACACCCGATCATTTTATCCCCGTTGCTGAAGAAAGTGGTCTTATTGTTCCATTGACTTATTGGACTATTAAAAAAGTATTTGAACAATGTACTTTATGGAATCATGAAAAACAAAAAATAAGAATATCAATTAATTTATCTCCACAGGTTTTAAACGACGCTTCTTTTCCAGATGAAGTCATGAAGTTATTAAAAGAATTTGATTTTGATCCCAGGTTAATATGTTTTGAAATTACAGAGTCTGCAGCAATGGGGCAAAGAGATGTTGTTTTAGAAGTTTTAATTAAATTACGTTTAAAAGGATTCTTCTTGTCAATTGATGATTTTGGTACGGGATATTCTTCTCTAGTGGAGTTACAAAGGCTACCATTTACAGAATTAAAAATAGATAAATCTTTTGTAATAGGATTAGAAACAAGCAAAATTAATCAAATTATTGTGAAATCAATTATTGATTTAGCCCATCATATGGATCTGCAAGTAGTGGCAGAAGGTGTGGAAACCTTAGATAGCTTTAAAAAACTTTTAGAACTTGGATGTGATATTGCACAAGGTTATTTAATTGCAAAACCTGTACCCGCAGAGAATTTAAAAAATAATTTTATAGAAGAAATTGAAACAGTCTTTAAACAAAAAAAAATGCGTAGACGGGGAGGGGATTAAATGGATAAAAATCCTGCCTACATCAGGCCCCCAGTATTAGTTGCTGATGATGACCATATAACGAGAATGTTGTTACGTGCTAGCATTACACAGTGGAATTGCCCTGTGATAGAAGCGAAGGATGGAGAAGAAGCTTTATCTATTTTATCTTTACCGGATGCACCTAAAATTGCCACCATTGATTGGGTGATGCCAAAAATGAATGGTATTGATTTATGTAAGAAAGCGAAAGAATTGGATAATCCACCTTACATCATTCTTTTAACCAGTGTGACGGGTGGCAGTAATTTGATTGAAGCATTAGATGCTGGAGCAGACGACTTTATTACAAAACCATTTAGTCATGCAGAGCTAAGAAGTCGATTATTTGTTGGAATGAGAATAATTCTTTATGAAAAAAAGATTAGAGATATTTTAAAACTTCAGACTGAAAAATCTAAAAAAGATGTTTTAGGTATATTAAAAAGTTTTTCATTAATCGACAAAAAATTTAAAGAAAAAAATAAAGAAATGAAAGAGTTTTTTGATAAATTAGAAAATAAAGAATTGGTCGAAGAGCTTTTTGAAAGTTTCTGCAATCTTCAAAAAGAATTATCTCTTAAAATTGAGGAAATAAAAAAACTATCAAAAAATAAGAAATAAAAGGGTTTCTTTATGAGTAAAAATTTAAAAATACCAGAAAAATTTTTAAGAAAACTCTTCCATTCCCTGCCCGATTTATATTTAATTTTAAATCCTAAATTCGAAATTGTTGAAGCCAGTGAAGCGTATTTAAAAGCAACCATGGTGAAGCGAGAGGATATTATGGGTCGCTCTGTGTTTGAGGTATTCCCAGACAATCCATCTGATTTACGCGCAACAGGAACAAAAAATTTAAGAGACTCTTTAAACAGAGTACTATCCCATAAAATATCTGATACGATGGCAGTTCAAAAATATGATATTCGACGCCCAGAAAAACAAGGTGGCGCTTTCGAAGAGCATTATTGGAGTCCTATTAACTCCCCTGTTCTGGATGAGAACAATGAAGTTTCTTATATCATTCATCGTGCTGAAGATGTTACAGAATTTCTTCGTCTCAAAAAAGAAGAAATTCGTCAAAGAAAAATTACAAAAGATTTATATACAAAAGCCGAAAAAATTGAAAATGAAATTTATAAACGTGCTCAAGAAATACAGAAAACCAATAAAGAATTAATCCATTCTCAAGAAGAAGCGGAGGAGGCAAATCGAGCGAAAAGCGCATTCCTAGCCACCATGAGTCATGAAATTAGAACGCCATTAAATGGAGTCATTGGCATGACTAGCTTACTGGAGCAGACGATTTTATCGGATGAGCAAATAGAGTATGTTAACTCTATTCGTATTTCGGGGGAAGCTTTGCTAGCTCTCATCAACGATATTTTAGATTTTTCTAAAATTGAATCAGGTAGTTTTGAATTAGATGTTATAGATTTTGATTTAAATAAGGTAGTAGAAGATGCCGTAGAAATAGTAGCACACCGTGCCTATGAAAAAAAACTAGGGATTGGTGCAGTGATTAATAAAGATGTTCCCATGTGGGTCACCGCAGATTCTATGAGACTTACACAAATTCTAATTAATTTGCTTGGGAATGCCGTAAAATTTACAGAAAAAGGGCAAGTTGAACTGAATGTTTCTTTGGCAAAAAAAGAAGAGAACAAATTATTATTTGAAGTGATCGATACAGGTATTGGTATTACTCCGGAAGTGAAGAAGAGACTTTTTCATGTTTTTTCTCAAGGAGATTCTTCCGTTTCAAGAAAATATGGAGGAACCGGTTTAGGTCTTGCCATATCTAAGCGGCTTTCAAAATTAATGGGCGGAGAAATTGGTGTGGATAGTATTCCTGGCAAAGGAAGTCGATTTTGGTTTACTATTCATGCAAATAAAGCAAAAATTCATTCCGAAAAAATTATGCAATTTTATGAGCCTAAATTAAAAGGGATTAAAGTTCTCGTAATAGATGACGATGAAATTAATCGCCGTATTGTTGAGTTGGAAACAAAGTCTTGGGGCATGCGTTGCGATACTGTGAGTAATATTCTTGATGCGGAAGAAAAATTAAAACAATCTCAGGATGAAGATGATTTCTATCAATTAATTCTGGTTGATTATGCAATGCCAGAAACTGATGGGGTAAGCTGGGCAAAGAAAAATTATAAAAATGCAGTTTTTTCAAAAATTCCTTTATTGCTCATGACTTCTTTAGGGTCTATCATCCCACAGAAAAAATTAAAAAATACTTCCATTTCAACTTGCCTCATTAAACCAATTCGACAGTCAAAATTATATGAGGGAATTGTGAATGTGTTAACTGAAAAAGATAAGAAAAATAAAATCATTCCTCAAAAAAATAAAAAAATAGATAAAGTAAGTCAGAGAGAAAAAAAAGCGTCATTATTGTTAGCAGAAGATTATCTCCTAAACCAGCAGGTGGCCCTTGGTATGTTAGCCCGTTTAGGTTATCACCATGTAGATGTTGTTAGTCATGGGTTAGAAGCTTTATTTGCTTGTGAAAAAAACAATTATGATTTGATCTTAATGGATTGCCAAATGCCTGAAATGGATGGCTACGTGGCAACACAGGAAATTCGAAAAATAGAAGCTAAAAAGAATAGAAAAAGAATTCCTATCATTGCTATGACGGCTCACGCATTAAAAGGAGACAGGGAGAAATGCTTGGCAGCGGGGATGGATGATTACATTACGAAACCCGTAAGTTTTTATACCCTACAAGAAATTTTAGATAAATGGTTATCTGTGACAGAAAAATATATTTCTCAGCCTTCTGAACAAAAAGAAAAAATATTAATGCTAGACGAAGAGCGCCTTGCTCTTATTTTTGGACAGGATAAAAAATTAAGAAAAGATTTCCTATCCTCTTTCGTTATTTCAATACAAGAGTTACTGCAAGATATAGAAAAAGCAATTGAAGAAAAAAATAAAGAATTAGCTAAAAGACATTGTCATACCTTAAAGGGCGCTAGTGGTAATGCGGGCGCTAACCAACTTTATGAGCTTTCAAAGCAACAAGAAGCAATGGTGATGGATGAAAGTTGGGTGCAGGCAAAATCATTGCACAAGAAACTCCAAGCGGCCTTTAAAAAATTGAAAGACAGTATTTAATATTATTTTTTTCGTAACTTCCATAACATCTTTTGAAAAGCCAAATAAGGCTGTAAAAAATCAAAGGAAATGGGTTTCTTAAAAATTGATTTGTAATGAGTGAATGTATCAAAAGAAGCCTTTCCATGATAAGCCCCCATTCCACTGGCACCCACTCCGCCAAAGGGAAGTCCTGGAACGGTAAGTTGTAAAATCACATGATTAATGCAAATGCTTCCAGAACTTGTTTGCTCCATGATTTGTTTTTTTACTTTTTCTTCATTAGTAAAAAGATATAAAGCGAGGGGTTTAGGATGCTCGTTAATATAAGTAATTGCTTCTTCCATATGATGAAATGGGATAATTGGTAATAAGGGCCCAAAAATTTCATCATTCATAATAAGGGCATCATTGGGCAGTTGTCGTAAAATAGTGGGAGCGATGTAACAACTGGTATCATCCACTTCTCCTCCCGCAGCAATTTCTCCGTGAGCAACTAATAAATTCCGTAAACGTCTATAATGATTTTCATTAATAATACGACCATAGTGAGGGCTGGCTTTTGGGTCGGGGCCCCAATATTGAGAAATACTTTTTTTCATTTCTTTTATTAATTCTTCTTCAATGGAAGCGTCCACTAACACATAATCTGGCGCTACACACATTTGACCTGCATTTAAAAATTTCCCCCACACAATACGTTGTGCTGCTGCAGGAATATTTGTGTTTTTATCTACAATGCAGGGAGACTTTCCTCCCAATTCTAAACACACAGGCGTGAGATGTTTTGCGGCGGCTTGCATAATAATTTTTCCCACATTACTGTTGCCCGTATAAAAAATATAATCAAACTTTTCAGCAAGTAGAGCGGTGGTTTCAGGAACTCCCCCGTGGATGACTTGGATGGTGTCACTATCAATATAATGTGGCAATTTCTCTGCTAATAATTCGCTGGTTTTTGCTGAAATTTCACTGGGTTTGAGAATAACGCAATTACCTGCAGCGATGGCACCAATGAGAGGCCCTAAAAGTAATTGCAAAGGAAAGTTCCAAGGGCCAATAATTAGGGCGACCCCATAGGGTTCTGGATAAATGTAACTTTGACCAGGCTGAGCCATGATGGGCGTTGAAACACGTTTTGTTTTCATCCAAGAGGCTAGTTTCTTTTGAGCAAGACGTAATTCTGTCAATAGAAAATCAATTTCTGTAAGCCTTGTTTCTAAGGATGGTTTTTTTAAATCCTCATATAAAGCATCCTCAATTTCCTCGGTGCATTCTTTTAAAAAACGTTTTAGCCCAGCTAATTGCCGCTGCCGATAAGCAAGAGGTTTAGTAATACCTGTATTAAAATGAGTTCTTAAGGTATTAAGGGTGTTTGGAATTGAATCCATGGTGGAAGCAGTATAGGAGATTTTATCCATAAAGTGATTTCCTTGATTCTTTAAACAGAATTTATCGTATCAAAAGTCTTTATGATTTAAAATAGGTTTAAAATTTCCTAAGCCAAATAAGAGAATAGGATTATGAAAAAACTACCACGATCATTTTATGAAAGAAAAACCATTCTCGTGGCAAAAGATTTATTGGGATGCCATTTGGTGCATCGTTCTCAGGGAGTAGAAAAAGTCGGAAAAATTGTGGAGGTGGAAGCTTATTTGGGTTCTCATGATTTAGCGTGCCATTCATCAAAAGGAGTCACTCCTCGTACTGCCACGATGTTTGGGCCAGCGGGACATGCATATGTTTATTTAATTTATGGCATGTATCATTGCTTTAATGTGGTAACAGAACCTCAAGGCACCGGTGCTGCCGTATTAATTCGTGCGTTAGAACCTATTTCAAATATTCTTCATTTTACCCACGGGCCGGGATTGTTATCTAAGGCCATGATGATTGATAAGACCTTAAATGGTGTTGATCTCTTAAGTGATTTTCTTTTTATTACGGATAAGAAACATGAAAAACCCATAAAAATTGTAGCAACCCCAAGAATTGGGGTGCCTTACGCAAAGGAATGGGCTCACAAACCTTTGAGATTTTATATTGAGGGAAATCCTTTTGTTTCAAAGAGTCGTGCTTTAGGAAGGTAAATATTTAGATTTTTAGAATTTTTTTTAAATTGCGTTGACAAGTATCAATAATAGCTTTAAAAATTAGCCCTCTATATAATATTTTGTACTATTTTTAATAAATGAACCTGTTCTGTAAATAAGGACTGCGGTTCATTAACAATAAATGAAGATGAGGTTTATGATGGCTAAAACCAAAGAGGAAGTACTGGATCAATACATAAATTTTATGGAAAAGGCTAAGGATTTTTGGGCAACACCTTATAAGATTCTTGGAGTCTCGGAAGACGCAACAAAAAAAGATATCGATGCCGCACATCGAGAAAAGGCGAAAAAATTGCATCCCGATAAAGGCGGTGATGATGAAGATTTTAAGCTAATGAAAAAAGCGTATGAGCTATTACAGCCTGATATCCGAGAGTACACGGATGGATTTATAAAACTATATCGTGACTTAGCAGCCAAGCGACCTGCTCCTTCCTCTAGTTCCGACGCGCGCTTAAGCTCACATACAACATCAGCATCACACACCACATCACAACAAGCTGAATCTAGCTCAAGCCAGCCACCGTTAATACCTGAAAAAATCTCCGATAGTGTATCCCTATTGAAGCGTATTCGTATGGCAGAAATTTTTTTTCAAAACACTCCAAACATTCCTTTTAGAAAATATTTTGATACAGGGCGTACTATTACCCAAAAAGAAAACCAAATGCCTGATCCTTTATTTGAAGAATTTGAAGTACGCTTACACATTGTGATTCTTTATATGCTTAAAACTCAAGGTTGCTCCTACAGTGGGGAAATGAAAAATTTTCGAAACCATTTTGTTGATTATGCTGAAAAAAATAGAATACATAATACAGGATCGGGCCAAGACTTTATGAAAAGAGTTCTTAACAGTTTAAGTTCGCTCTATGTCAGTTTGTCAGGAAGAGATGATGTAGACAAAGCATATGGGACGATTTTTTTAATCGGGATGGTTGCCTCGCTTTATGGAACGAGTGTTACAGATAAAAAATATTCTTCCGTCACTGAGAAAAATGTGAGAAATGTTTTAGATGAGGTTAGAGAGTGGTGGGGATTACCTCCCCTATTAAAAGCATCTTCTTTTGCAGGGGGAGTCTTTTTTAGACCATTACCGCCTTCCTCGCCATCACCAAGAACATCAGGCCCGTCACCAAGAAGTAGTAGATGATACTAAAACAAAGACTTAGTGTTTTATACTTTTGCATAACGTCATTGTGAATCATCCCTTAATGCGGGACGGATCTGATGCTTGCTGAGTTTCAAAGGACATTTCTAAATTGCTAAAGCCGGGCATTATCAAATTGCGCTTAAAAATTTTTTTAAAAATAGTGTTGACTTTTGACGACAGAATAGAATATGCTCAGGGCTGTTTCTTAGTTTTTCATTGAGATTTTTTTAAATGAACGCGAGCCGACAAACAATTCTTTCTACATTGAATTCTTTCAAAGAAGAAAGTTTTTTGCTGGCTACGCCATTCTTTTTTCACACTCCTCCCGTTACACCCACATTAGCCCTAGATCACGCAATATCTTAATTTGTTATCTGCTCGATCTAGGGCGATAACAATGTGCAGATAACAAAATGTAAAATTATTTTATTTCTTATTTTTATGAGGAGATTATCATGTACTTATCAAGAATTAGTATTGTTTTTTTTCGCAGCGCTTCTAACTCTTCCAGGAACTCGTCTGGGGCTGCGGTAGGTTCTTTTGTAGGGGCTGCTGCAGGGACTGTTGCAGGACAATGTCTTGTAGAAAGGCTTTCTAATGTGGATGTAGAGGCTGCTGCAGATGTTGCAGTACGTAGAGATCAAGAAGGAAGTTTTGAGGTTGTTGGTTCAGCTTCTGTTTCTGCTTCAGCGTCTTTTAGTAATAGAGTTGAAGATGCTAATAATGGAGGAAGCTCAATGTCTCTCGCTCTAGGAGGGAAATAGTGTATCTTCCTAGAAGCACTTTAAATTCATCACCACTCATGGATTATTTCTGTGAGTGGTTTTTTTTAGGGATTCTCCAGTTAATTTTTTCATGAAGAGACAGGCTCCTTTTTCTGATGATTTAATTCTTTATAAAACTCTTTTTCTTGTTCATTAATATACTGTTTATATCCTTGGGTATCTATGAAGGGATTTTTCTTTTGAGTGTTGAGGAGAGAATATTTTTTTGAAAGATTAAAAATTTCTGTATGAGCGCCTAGGAAAAGAATAGGGCCCTTTAATGATTTTAAGTATTGAAAGCTTTTTTCATAATCCGTAGCAATGAAAGGATAAGAGCCATTGTGAATTAAGGGATACCCTGAATTCACATGCAAACTACACAGAATCACTATTTTTGTTTTAGGATCTTCCTTCATGGGCATGGTCCACGTAGTACATCCTTTGGTATGACCTGCTGTTAAATGGGCAGTTAATACCGTATCTCCTAAAGAAACAGTGTCTCCATCATGAAGAACTTTATCTACCACAGTGGGAGTAAAATACATACTAGAATCTTGAGCATAATAAAAATCCGAACGGCCCCCTGTCTCTATCACAGAAATATCTTGTGCCATGACCCTATAACTTGCTTGAGTCTCCTGTTGAATGAGGTGGCTTCCTCCCGCATGATCTAAATGAGCGTGGCTGGTTAGTAAAATTTTAATATCTTCCCATTGGAATCCTAATTTCTTAATACTGGCTTTTAATAAGGGAATATCTTCTTCAAGATTGCTATTTATTAAAATATAACCCTTTGGCGTCGTGATGAGATAACTTGCCAAATCATCAGTGCCCACGTAATAGAGATTTTTCGCAATGAGAAATGGTGGAATGGAGTGTTGTTTAGGGTAAGCAAAACAAAAAGAAATATTCAGTAGAAGAAAAAGAATTAAAAATTTTTTTATCATTATTTTTTTGAACCCCCCATTGTTTTTAATGAGGCGATTCTCTCATGGTTTTAAGAAGGCTTCAATCCTCTAAGAAGAGCAGGCGTCTAACCCATTTTTTTTGTAATAATGTTGATGATATTCTTCTGCGGGCCAAAAAATATCAATCCATTGAATTTCGGTGACAATGGGTTTTTTATAATATCCCGATTGTTCTAATTGCTCTTTACTCTGGGTTGCAATTTCGAGATGTTCCACCGTGTGACAAAAAATTGCAGAACGATATTGAGAACCCAAGTCTGCTCCCTGTGCATGATAACTGGTGGGATCGTGGCATTTCCAAAAATGATCTAAGAGGGTTTCATAAGAAATTCTCTCAGGATCGAATTCCACTTGAACCGCTTCCGCATGGCCTGTTGTGTGTTTGCAAACATCTTTGTAAGTGGGATTGAGGAAAGTGCCGCCTGTATAACCTACTGTAGTTTTTAAAACCCCGGGAATTTTTTCAAAAGTCGCTTCCACACCCCAAAAACAACCTGCTGCAAAGGTAGCCATTGAATGCATGATGAAATCTCCAAATTGGGTTATTTTCTTTAGTATAGCCAGGGAATAGGGGTTAAGAGAAGTTTTTAATTTCATGATAAAAAAAGACTCTCACTGCAGTCCATTACAGCGAGAGTCTTTTTAAAAAGATTTATGGTTGAAAGCTGAGAGAAGCTCGGGGAGTGGCTTCGGGAAGAGACAGCATGGGTTCAACCATTGCTTGTGCATGTATTCCTGCAACCACAGAAATGAGCATCCCTAGGGGACCTTGTGCTCGTACAGCTTCCATATACAACATGGCTTTAGTACCCCATTGGTTTAACACATTGGTAAAGCGTGCCGTGGAGGAATGCCCCGCTTGAGCAAACCTATGAGTTAAGGTATTTAACTGATAGCTTAAGGAACGAAGAAAAATTTCTGTGGCCACAAATGTGATGGTGGCCAGTAGGAAATTTCCTTCCATCATATAGGTAGTGAATAAAGAAAAAAGAGATCTTAAAGTGACATCAATGGAGTATACAATCCATGATGTTGCTTTTGCATCACAACCCTGTTGAATCAATTTTTTTTGTAAAACATCCATGGATCCCTTAAGGAAACCATGAACTCCACCTTGAACGCCAGGATGAAGAATGAGTGAAGTGTCCATGGAAGAAGAGGGTAATTCATCACAAGTATCGGGTAATGCTTCAGGATTTTGTTGAAAGAAATTAAATAAGCCATTTCCTTTTAGAATATTATGTCCTCCTGAAACACGATGACAAGGAAGAGGATGTTGTTCTAACACACCAGCTCCTAAAGGTTGACCTGCACCATCATGGAGAAATACTTTAAACAGGGGAAGTCCTGTTTTAGCATCAGTGCCCACCAGATCATGAGTAATGACAATCGTAGCAGGAGCAGGACTAGGAGAGATGGGAATCAATGCGGTTTGTGCCATTGTAGGGGAAGAAATCATGGGAGTTTCTAAATCTAAGGGAGGAGAGATCTTAGGAAGAGTTAAGCTTGAAGAAAACAAGGTTCTAAGAAGCATTAAAGCAGAGAGCTGCAAAGAAGTCAGTGGGTTAGAAACAGAAGACGCTGCAGCAGAAATTTGAGAATAAGCGCAAGGAGGAGCGGATGGAGTATATTCCCCATGAAAGAAAAGCTGACCTTGAGAATCTTCAATATCCAGATGAAGTTCTTCCTCTCGAGAAAGGATCACTGGATCTAAGGCAAAGAATTGCCCTCCTTGTTCCACTGAACGTGTGGTATATTCCTCAGTGGGAGCTCTAAGAGAATTTTCGCCATTGGGTTTGGTAATGGTCCGTCTAATATGTAATAAATCTCTCACTCGAAAAAAATGATCCGATAAAAAAGTAGTGACTTTTATATCTTTCGTGAACATAAAATTTGAGGTATCAATACTGGAAGCATTGAACAATTGAACCACTCGGTCAATGAGAGGATCTTTGCGCGTAGTGCAATAAATAATAGAGACTTTGTGGATAGTGAGACGTTGGGTTACAGTATCATTTCCCGGTGATTGTTTTTCTGTATCTTCAACAAATTTAGATAAAGTAGTGGAAATTTCAGGAGATCCTGTGTTTTCTCCATCGGTGAAAATGAATGTATTAGAGGGAGTCGCCCCTTCTTCTTTATGTAAATAATCAGTCATTATAGAAAGAGCTACTTCATGAAGCGCTGTTTGTCCTCCTGCTTCTATCTGATCAAGATCTTCTTTTAAATCAGAAAGTGTTTCCCTGGTATAAGGTTCTTCTCGAAGTATTTTAATTTTGCTTGAAAAAACTCTTACATATAATTTTGCATGGGGAGATACCTCAAATAAAATAGAGGCCAAGCGGTAAAAACTTTTTCTTGCTTCTTGTATTCCATACCCATGCATACTCCAACTAGTATCTAAAAACACATAGTAGGAAGGGGGGCTTTGAGGTTTTGAAAGGATGATAGGGCGAACATTGAACGTCCCTTCTTCCATGGGTTTTGTGGCAAAGTAACCCGTTTTTTCCTCCATAGTTTCCACATTAAAAAATAAAGAATATTTTGTAGTTTCTTCCGCAGAAGCTTCTGGGAATTGTAATATGTGTTGAGGGTTCTCTTTTGCATAGGCAGCAATGTCAAATATTAACTTTCCATTTTCTAGGCGTAGAAATTTAAAATTTAATAATTCAAAAGCGCTGACAAGAAGCTCTCTTATTTCTGGAGGAAAATTAATTTCACAAATTTTTTTAAAAGGGTCTACAGAAATTGTTAATTCTGACTTTGCAACTCTAAACAAAGCAATACATGCTTCAATATATTGGAGAGCTATTACATACTGACGAATTTCATTTTCTATGAGGCTAAAAAAAGAAACTTCTTCAAGAGTAGATAAGTGTTGTTCACTTCGAAAGTGTTGAAATGCATTTAAAAAAGCCGATTGATGAGCTTCCGAGTCTGCATGAATAATAAATTGTTGCCCATTATAAGAAATGGTAATTCCCTCCAAGGGGAGTTCCATCCATTCAAATAATTCTCTTAATCCTTGGGCACGAGGAACAAAAAAAGGGCTGTCAAAGCTTTGCATAATAAAGTAATCTCCCAATATCTTTATAATTGATTTTGATTCAGAATAAAAAGCCAAAGCATCTTAAAAAATAAAGGGCGCTACTGTCAACTGCCTATCTGATATTCCTTAATCCCTTTTATGGAATGGAAAAAATTTTCCTCATGGGAAATTAAAATAAAGGCGCCAGGATAGGCATTTAAAACTTCTTTCACATGTTCTTGGGTTTCTAAATCCAGGTGGTGAGTAATTTCATCTAAAATTAATAGCTTCGGAGGGCATGCCGCAATAAAAGCCAGGGATAAGCGAGCTTTTTCTCCACCGGAGAGATGGGCAATCTTCATAAAGACTTCTTCATTTTTACGAAATAAAAAATTATTTAAATGCTGGCGAATTTCATGATTTATCCACGTGGGGACCGCTTCTGCAAGATATTCAAAAACGGTTTTTTCTAAGGGTAATTGTTGATAGTGTTGATCCATATATCCTATTTCATGGGATTTTGGCATTTCCCATGTTCCAGTTTTTAAAACTTGAGAATCATTCATGAGGGCTTTCACCAGGGTTGACTTTCCAGCTCCATTTTTTCCAGAAAGAAGTAATCGATCCTGAGCATACATACTGAGATGAATTTTGGAAAGGAGAGATGGGTTTGAGTGGTATCCAATTTCTCCATCTGCAATATGAACCACTAAAGTATTTTTTGAAAGAAAATGAGAAGACAGGGAAAATTGAGGAATGATTTTTTCTGGTTTTTTTAAATGGGAAAGTTCCTCAAGAGTTTTTTTCTTTTTCATCTCAATGGAGGCTTTCTTTTTTCCTGAAGTTTCTTGAGCCCGTAGGGCTTTTGCCGTACTCACCACCGTGGGCCATTTTCTATGTTCAATGTGTTTGGCGCCTTGAGCCCTACTATGGGAAGCGCGTTTTTGTTCTTTCATGAGTGCGTGATGTATTTCTTTTTTTTCTTTAGATAAGGTTTTAAGAGTTTTCTCTAATTGATCCCGTTGGGTGCTTTGATGGATTTTATAATCAGAATAATTGCCATGGAATGTATGAATTTTTCCGTGGTCTATATGCCAGAGGATATGAGAAATTTCTTTTAATAAAAAAACATCATGGGACGCAATGAGGAGCGTTCCATGATAACTTTTTAAAAGTCGTAGTAATTTCTCACGATGTTCTCTGTCTAAATGATTTGTGGGTTCATCCAGTAATAAAATATTGGGTTTTTTTGATAAAGCCATGGTGAGGGCTTTTTGAAATCGCTGCCCACCACTCAAGGTATTAAAACTTTCAATGATTTGAGGAACGTGACTTAAAACCATATCTGTTGGAAAAATCACGCCACCTGAAGAAGGTTCTAAAGATCCTTCCAATAGACGGAGAAGGCTTGATTTCCCACTTCCATTTTTCCCCATCAGGGCAATGCGATCACCGTAATATAAGGTTGTATTAAAGTCATCAAAACAACATTGGTGGGGGAGGGAAAAACTTAAATGTTCAATGCGGATAGGTTTATGTGTCATGATCATCTCTTTAAACAGTAGCAATGAAGGCGAAAAACTAAAGTGTGCATGCCCTCAAGGGGGCTATTTAAGAAATGAATTTCATGACGGGAAATACCTCTTATTAAAATAGATAAGGAATTATAAATAAATCATTCTATCAGGTCAATAAAAACTCTTTTTATATTGAAAATTCTTTTGAAGCTATATTAAACTGCCTTTATTTTATGGAAGGGGACATGAATGAATTTAACCAAAGAAACTTTATTACAATTATTACAAGAAACTTCTTTTGAATATCAAGTGTATGAACATCCTCCCATATTTACGGTAGAAGAAGCGAAAGCGATGGAACATTCTCTTCATTGCCCAGGAGCTCACGTAAAAAATTTATTTTTAAGAAATCATAAAAAAACCTTTTATTGTTTATTAACAGTGAAAGAAGATAAAACCGTTGATCTTTCAACATTAAGTCAACAATGGGATGTGGGGCGATTCAGTTTTGCGAGCCCTGCAGATTTAGAGCGATTCTTGCAAGTTTCACCGGGCTCAGTGACTCCTTTTGCTATTCTTAATGACACAGCGTGTAAAGTAAAATTGTATTTCGACGAAGATTTATTAAATGAAGCCATTATCAATATTCACCCCATGGTGAATACAGCCACCATTGGAATGAAACGAGAAGACTTGGTCTCTTTTCTTGAAAAAAATCACCATGAAAAAATTACTTTTATTCATATCCCCTCCATGGAAAAGGGATGATTACTCACCCCTTATATTTTCCTGTTGAATCACTTGTGCGGCAGCATTTAAAACCGCGGCAATTCTCACAGCATGTTGAATACTTACCTTATTCAATCCCTGCTGAGACAAGGTGCGAGTATGGGAATCCATACAAAGCCCGCATCCATTAATGGCGGAAACCGCTAAAGAAAACAATTCAAAATCTACTTTTTCAATCCCTGGATTTGTCAGAATATTCATGCGGAGCTTTGCGGGAAGTTGTCCATATTCTTTATCACTCACAAGATGGATGAAACGATAATAAACATTATTCATTGCCATGATACTGGTAGCCGCTTTTATACCTTGTAGTGTGGCATCTTCTAAAATGTTTTTTGTTTCTTTCTCTATTTGGTGAAGTAAGAATGGGTTTTTAATGGCGTAAGCACAAGCCAATGCAATGCCCAAGATTTGTGTTTCTTTTAATTGGCTCTCATGATCTACTGAAAGCACGGTAGAAAGGTTTAATCGTAAGTCTTTTGCATAATCCGGTATTTTACTTCTTAGTTCATCAAGCATGAAATATCCCCCTATGATTCTTTTTCAGGATGAATGGTTTCTTCTCCAGGGTGCCAATTACAAGGACACAACTCATCAGTTTGCAAAGCATCTAATACTCTTAAAACTTCTTGAGGATTCCTTCCTACGTTTAAATCAGTCACCATGGTAAATCGAATAATCCCTTGGGGATCCACCACAAAAGTAGCGCGATTTGAAACACCTTCTTCTCGATTTAAGATGCCTAGGGCTTCGCTTAAGCTTCTTTTCACGTCGGATACCATGGGAAAAGGTAATTCTCTTAATTCTTCTTTTTCTTTTCGCCATGCTAAATGAACGAATTCAGAATCTACACTGGCTCCTAAAACATGGGCTTCTCTATCTAAAAATTCAGAATGAAGTTCTCCAAAAGCTGCAATTTCTGTGGGGCATACGAAAGTAAAATCTTTCGGCCAAAAGAAAATAATCAACCATTTTCCTTTAAAATCATTCAAGGCAATTTCTTTAAAAGCATGACGAAGATCATTACTCACCACACTTTTTAATTGAAAATCTGGAAATTTATCGCCAACAGATAACATCACTAATCTCCTCACAAAATATGTTTAATGATTTTATAAGCCTAGTTGATTGATTGTCATTTTTAAAATTGATTGTTTTTATGAATATAATAGACAATACTTATGATATGAATCGTCAAAAAGAGGAGCATTTGCTATGAATATCAGAGACTTAAAGTATTTAGTGGCACTTGCAGACACTCAACATTTTGGAAATGCAGCGGAGGCTTGTTATGTAAGTCAGCCTACCTTAAGCATGCAAATTAAAAAATTAGAGGAAGAATTAGGAGTTGTTTTCTTCGAACGAAATAATAAACAATGCATTATGACCCCCGTGGGGGAAAAAATGGCTCAGCAAGCCCGGGTTATTTTGAAAGAAGTTCAAGAATTTGTATCCATGGCCCAATGGGCAAAGGATCCCTTGTCGGGGAAATTCCGTTTAGGGATTATTCCCACCTTAGGACCTTATTTACTCCCGGAGATCCTTCCTCCTTTAAAGAAAAATTTTCCAAAAATGGAGTTTATTATTTTTGAAAATAAAACCCACGTGATTCTTCAAGAATTGTTAGAAGGGCGTTTAGATGCGGTGATCTTAGCACTCCCCGTTGAAGAAAAGAGATTAAAACAAACCCTCTTATTTAAAGAACTTTTTTACCTTGCTCTTCCAGCCCATCATCCGTTAAGCAAAAAACAAAAGGTAAAATTACAAGATTTAGAAACCGCCGATCTTTTATTATTGGAAGAAGGCCATTGTTTAAGAGAGCAAGCATTAGCAGTCTGTCAGTTTGTTCATGTGAAAGAAAAAGAAGGTTTTCAAGCCACCAGTTTAGAAACCTTAAGACACTTAGTGGCAGCTAATTTAGGGATCACTTTATTGCCAGCTCTCGCCGTGAAAGAATCTGCTCATTTTTCCAATATGGTGATTAAACCCTTCGCTTCCCCTTCTCCTTTCCGAGATATTGGAATGTTATGGCGTCCTACTTGTGTGAGGGAGGAATGTTGTGAAAAAATGGCTAAAGTGATTACTCAACAAATGAAGTCTTTTCAGGGAGATAAAAAATGACATTCCGCTTACTATCCTTATCTGATATTAAAAAAACCATCACCATGCCAGAAGCCATTGATGCCATGGAAACTGCTTTTTTACAACTAGCCCGTTCAGAAGTTCAACTGCCCTTAAGAACCATGATTCCCATTAAAGAAAAACAAGCCATCACAGGAGCTATGCCTGCTTATTTACAAAAGGAAGATGTATTGGGATTAAAAGTAGTTTCTATTTTTCCTGAAAATCTTAAAAAAAACAAACCCAGTATTAATGGCTTTATTGTTTTACTCAATGAAGAAACGGGGGAATTGAAAGCTTTAATGGATGCGGGATATTTAACTGCCTTAAGAACAGGTGCGATTTCTGGATTAGCCACAAAATATTTTTCTTCGGAAAACGCGACTCATTTATCTCTCATCGGCGCAGGGGTTCAAGCCCATACTCAGTTAGAAGGGGTGACGGCGGTTCGTCCCATTAAGAAAATTTCTGTGTGGTCTTTAGATTTTGAGAGTGCAAAGAATTTTGCAAAACAATATGAAAAGAAATATGAAATAACTCCCTGTAACTCCATCTCGGAAGCGGTAAAAGATGCAGATGTAATTTGTACCGCCACTGGTAGCACAGAATCCTTAATCTTTTTAGAGGATATAAAGCCCAATGCTCATATTAATGGTATTGGCTCTCATACAAAAGCAATGCGAGAAATTGATAAGGGAGTTTTAAGTGAAGCAGTAGTGATTGTGGATCAAGTGGAAGCGGCTTTGAGTGAAGCAGGTGAAATCATTCATGCCATCGAAGAAAGAGCACTTAAAAAAGATTCTTTGATTGAATTAGGACAATGGTTATTAAATAAAGAAAGGGATTATAAAAATCGTTTATCTGTTTTTAAATCCGTGGGATTGGCCATCCAAGATTTAAGTGTGGCAAACATGGTTTTTCGAAAAGCCTTGTCTCAAGGATTAGGGGCAGAACTTTCTCTTTTTTAAATAATGGTCTTACGTTATGATGCAGTCTTTAATCCATCCCATAGATAAAACCGTATGAATGAGAAAGAACAATGGGAGCTCCTTTCCGTGGAGCTTCTTAGAAAAAAAGTGAAACATCTTCATTTGAAAATCTTACCACCTGACGGGCGAGTCCGTGTGGTGGCGCCCCTTCGTATGAGCTTAAAAGAAATCCGAGGATTTACTTTATCAAAATTTTCTTGGATCCAAGAAAAACAAGAAGAATGTAAACAGTTAAAAGAAATTCCTACGCTCCAATATATCAGTGGAGAAACCCATTCATTTTTGGGGAATTCCTATGAGTTAAATGTCATTGAAGGGCATGTTTCTTCAAAAGTAGAACTTTGCGAAAACACCATGCATTTTTATGTCCCCTTTCAAGCAACGAAGGAACAAAAAGAAAAACTCATAGAGCATTGGTATAAAAAGCAATTGAAACCTATTTTTCAAAACTTAATTACTCATTGGGAACCTCGCATGGGAGTGTTAGTAGAGAAATTTAGGATTCAAAAAATGAAAACAAGATGGGGAAGTTGCAATATTAATTCTCGAAATATTTCTTTCAATCTTGAATTAGGAAAAAAATCTTTAGAATGCTTAGAATCCGTAGTGATCCATGAAATGGTCCATTTATTAGAACCTTCTCATAATCATCGATTTAAGGCATTGATGGATGAGTTTATGCCAGATTGGCGATTATATAAAAAAATATTAGAAAAAGCCTGAGGAATTATTTTTATGAAACCACTTTACATACAAACCCCCTTATTACAATCACAATATCTTAAAAACAAATTAGATAAAAATGTTTTTTTTAAAATGGAAGCATTGCAACCTTCTGGATCTTTTAAAATTCGAGGCATTAGTGTTGTATGCCAATCTGAAAAAGAAGCGGGGCGCACGGCTTTCGTAGCTTCCTCAGGAGGTAATGCAGGTGTTGCCGTTGCATATTCTGGGATGAAGTTAAATGTTCCCACCACTATTTTTATTCCCAGCACGAGTCATCCTATTTATATTAATACTATTGAATCTTACGGGGCAAAAGTGATTGTGGCGGGAGATGTGTGGGATGCTGCCCATGAAGCAGCGACGATGTTTTCCAAAGAACACAACGCGGCTTACATTCATCCCTTTGACCATCCTTTACTGTGGAAAGGACATTCCACCCTCATGGATGAAGTGTCAGTGCAAGAGTTTAACTCACCACCTGATGCGGTGATTCTTTCTGTGGGAGGTGGTGGCTTAGCTTGTGGTGTTTTAGAAGGGATGCATCGAATAGGGTGGCATGATGTTCCACTCATTGCAGTGGAAACAAAAGGGGCTGATTCTTTCTCTGCTTCTTTAAAAGCGGGGGAATTGGTGACTCTCCCTAAGATTTTAAGTCGTGCCACTAGCTTAGGCGCGAGGCGTGTTACGGAGCGCTTGATGACATGGAGTCGAGAACATCCCATTCAAAGTGTGGTGGTGACTGATGAAGAGGCAGAAACAGGGAGTCGATTATTTGCAAAAGATAAACGAGTTCTTGTGGAATTATCCAGTGGAGCTTCCTTGTCTTTGGTGTATCAAGAGCATTCAGTGCTTCAGCCGTTTCAAACAATTCTTGTGATTGTTTGTGGAGGGATCAATATTAGTCATTTTTCCTTAGAGGGAGACTCTTCGCAATTGAAGTAAGATTCTTTCAAAGCAGGTAAAAACAAAATAGATAATAAAACGCAAAATGGAAGTGTCCATAGATAATTGTGAAAACCAGACGTAGAGGAATTAAAAAATAAATAAGGGATAAACAGCATCATTACGTTAAATAAAAATACCCCCGTATTTAATAAACTCATGGCCACCCCTCGAGTTTGAAATTCAGAAATCTCATTCATGATGGTGTAAAATAACATAGTTCCCGACAAAAAGAATCCGACGAAAAAAGAGGTGGTTTTTAAGATGGCAAAAGTTTCGATATTGAAGTGGGGTAAATATAAATTTAATAATAAAGCCATGGCTCCCGCGCAAAGACTGGTATGAATGACTTTAATTCTTGATTTTACTTTATTTGAAATCCAACTCAAAAAAGGAGCTCCTATTCCAAACCCACAAAAGATAAAAATACCGATTAACTTCATATCTTCACGGGGAACTTGGAAAAAAGATTTAATTTGTATGTACCAAAAATCCGCGTATGCTAAGAAAACTCCGAGGGAGATGGCGCCCAAAACACAACATAATAAAATTTGTGGGTTTTCTCGTAAGGTATGAAAAGATTCTTTTAGAGAGAGGGATGAGCTTTTTTCATGATGTGAAGGAGAACGAATGAAGAAAAGTGAAATAAAAAGCAATATCAATCCAAACAGAGCCAATTCTTTATAGACTTGAACCCAAGAAAAATTACTCAACAAAGTGCTTAAAACATAATGAAGTATCCCCGCAAAAATAAAAATAAGAGTTTCAGAAAATCCAATGAGAATGGGAAAGGCTTTTTTTGAAAACCATTGAGCCATGAGAATAGTTAAGCTTAAAAAAGAAAAAGAAGCGCCAACCCCCTGTAAGAAATTCCATAAAGTATAAAAAGCAAGGTGAGTTGATAATGAAGTGAGAAGATTCCCAAGAGCCAATAAAAAAATTCCCATACCCACTATCCACCGAGGATTAAATCGATCTAGGAAGTAACCCACAGGAAGTTGCATGAGAGCATATCCAAGGATAAAACTCCCTGTGGCTAAGGTGGTCGCCAAATGAGTAGTATGGAAAGTGATTTCAATGGAGTTAGAAAAAACAGCTGCTGCTGTATTCAGGGAAAAAGCATAAATGCAAAATAAAGTAAGGAGAAACCAAATAAATAGCCCCTGAATCCTGTGGGAGAGAGTATTTTCCATAAAACAAATCCTTATAAACCTATTACGAGTATAGAAATATTTCTCAATGTGATTCAAGGGGTAAGGTGATTTTTCTAAAAAAATAACTCTTTAAGGGTTTGAAGATTTTTTTTGCTCACATACACTTTAAAAAGTCACCTATATTCATGAAGAGGTTGTTATGTCAAAGAAAATCACCGTGAGCGATTATTTATTGTCTCGACTCAAAGAGTTAGGAATCGAAAAAATTTTCGGAGTTCCAGGGGATTATAATTTATTATTTTTAGATCAAATCGTAAATGATCCCCAATTACAATGGATTGGAAATTGTAATGAGTTGAATGCTGCCTATGCCGCAGATGGATATGCTCGAGTGAAGGGGATTGGTGCCATTGTTACAACCTTTGGCGTGGGAGAGTTAAGTGCTATTAATGGGATTGCAGGAGCTTACGCTGAATACTTACCCATTGTAAAAATTGTAGGAGCGCCCGCTTTATCTACTCAAAAAGAACATGCCATCATGCACCATACTCTGGGTACTGGAGACTTTACTGTATTTTCTAATATGTATTCCCATGTTACCGCCGATCAAGCCCTACTCACTCCTAAAGATCCAGGGCAAGAAATTGATAGGGTATTACGAACTTGTTGGATCAAGAAACAGCCGGTTTATATTAGTTTGCCCTCAGATTTAGTGTTATATCCCATTGCGCCACCAGAATCTCCCCTAGATTTGAGTTATCCTGCTTCAAATCCAGAGGCCGTGAAAGAATTAGCAGATAGAATTTCTCACATGATTCATGAAGCAAAATATCCCATTGTGCTATTGGATATTTGTGCGGTGCGCCATCCCATGAAAAAATGGATTTTAGAATTAATTGAAAAAACGGGATTACCTTTTGCAAGTATGAACATGGGGAAAGGATTGTTAGATGAATCCCATCCTCAATTCATTGGATATTATCAAGGAGCGTATAGTTCTGAAGGAGTTCAAGCCAGAGTGGAAAGTTCCGATTGCATCATTTCTTTTGGCTCTATCATGTCTGACTTTAACACGGGAGGTTTTTCAACTCAGTTAAGTTTAAATATGAGTATTGAAATCCATAGTCATTATGTAAAAATAAAACATGCCTTGTATGAAAATGTTTATTTTAATGCTTTGTTACCTGCCTTAATTAAACAAGTTTCAAAACATCCTACAAAAGAAAAATTATATTTCCATCCTTTCCAGCATGAAAAAGAAACATCCCTCAGTAACAACATCATTACCCAAACTTATTTTTGGGATCAAATGGAAAAATTTTTTAAAAAAGGAGATGTGGTGGTGGTGGAAACGGGGACGAGTCTCTTTGGTGCCTTACCCTTAAAAATCCCTCAAGAAGTGACTTTCGTGAGTCAACCCTTATGGGGTTCCATTGGGTATTCTGTGGGAGCATTGTTAGGAACCAGCATTGCTGATAAAAAACGAAGAAATATCTTATTTGTGGGAGACGGTTCCTTTCAATTAACCGCACAAGAAGTTTCTACCATGCTTCGACATGAATTACATCCCATTATCTTTCTTCTCAACAATGATGGATATACGGTGGAACGAGCCATTCATGGAGAACGTATGTTATACAATGACATTCAAATGTGGGACTACACCGCCTTGGTGAATACTTTTGGCGGAAGTTTATTTTCCATTCGAGTGAGAACTCCACAAGAATTAGAAGATGTTCTTAAAAACATTCCTCAAACTTTAAAAACGCTTTACTTCATCGAAGTGGTGATGGACAAAGATGATTGTCCTGAAATTTTAAAGAAAATCGGCGCAGCCTGCGCGCTCCGAAATGAAGGACAATCTCCTCAATAATGGTTGCTTTTCATTAAGAAACCAGTATCATTCTTTTTTGGATACCTTAGGAAGGAACCTATTCGATGGTGAACTTTTTTTCGCGTTTTTGCAGTGTGAGTGTTTTGTCCAGCTTCATGGTTGCTTACGGAGCTACCTCCACCACTACTTTTACAGTGTCAGCCAGTGTTCTCGATAATTGCACTGTGAATGCAAATAACCTCTCCTTTTCAAATTATGATCCCACTTCAGGGCTTGTGACCGATGGTACCACCACCGTGTCGGTGACGTGTACCTTAGGAACGCCTTATCAAATTGGGCTCAATGCAGGAATTGGTTCAGGGGCTACTGTCAACGTGCGAAAAATGACGCGAACCAGCGGGGGTGTCCAAACACTTAATTATAGTTTGTATCAAGATGCGAGCCATTCAGTGGTGTGGGGAAACACATTGCTCACAGATACAGTCACGGGAACAGGGACAGGATTACAACAAAATGTATCAGTGTATGGACGAATTTTTGCAAGTCAAAACGTGCCAGTGGCTTCTTATCAAGACACCATCACTGCTACAGTCACCTTCTAGAGAATCATTATGTTTTCTTCATGGAATCGTTTCTTTCAGCGTTTTTTTTATTTCTTTTTTTTATGGGGCACTACGGTGAGCTTTGCTCATCAATTTAGTATTGTTCCCACTCAATTGTCTTTAACAACCAAAGATCCCATCGGCGTTTTGAATGTTAAAAATTTAGATTCAAAAACCGTGATTTTACAATTGTCTTTAAAAGAATGGTCTCAGCATTTAAATAAAGATTCTTTTCGAGAAACCACAGACTTAATCGTCACACCTCCTTTATTTAAACTACCCCCTGGGAAGACACAATTAATTCGAGTGGCCGCTTTAACCCATGCAGATAGTTCAAAAGAAAAGGCATACCGTCTTTTCTTAGAAGAAGTGATCCCTGCCCCAGAAGCGATGAGTTCTTTGAAGAAAGATGAATTAACCGTGGCGCTTAGAATTAGTTTGCCCGTATTTATGGAACCTCTTCAACCTCCACAACAGCGGCTCACATGGAATATAAAGCAGGGATTAAAAAATGATTTCACAGTGACTGCAGTGAATGTGGGAACGAAAGTGGTTTTCATTAATCAACTGCAAGCCTTTAATCAAAAAACACAACCCATTACACCCTTAATTTCAACCTTCGCTTATATTCTTCCAGGAGAAAGCTATGGTTGGAATCTATTAAAAAATCATCAAGGGATCCCTTTTTCCATAGGGGCCACGGTGAATCGAGCTTATGTTATTGAGAATGTTGCCTCGGTTCACTAAAAGGCAACTTTCTTGTTTTTTATTTTTAATGATTTTACTTGTCTTTAAAAATATATTTTCAGCCATTCCTGTGGGAAATACGATAGGAGCCTTACATTTAAAACCGGTATTAATTACTGTACGAGTGAATGAGCAATCTGTTCAAGGGATTTTTCGTTGCTATGTGGATGACAAGAAAAAAATCTGGGTGGATGATAATGAACTGCATGCGTGGGGATTAAATACGTTGCCTCAACAACCCATGGAGTATGACGGGCAACGATATTATGAATTAGATTGGTATCAGGGATTAAAATATATTTTTGATTCCTATGCCTTACAATTGATGGTCACTGTCCCTCCTGAGTGGTTGCCCGCTACAAAAGTAAGTTCCCAAACACTACCTTTGAATGGGGCTATTCGCCCAAAGAATCCAGGGATTTTTCTTAATTATGATGTAACAGGACAACATAATGCCTTAGCAAAACAATCTTATACGGCGGGCACCACAGAATTAGGATATTTCAATCCTATGGGTATAGGCACTAGTACTTTTTTATGGAATGGGCAACCACAAAATACAAATACTCAGGGACTCACACGATTAGAAACCACATGGACTTTGGATAAACCAGAAAAAATTGCAACCTGGCGTTTGGGAGATAGCATTACCAGCACCGTGGATTGGAGTGGCGCCACCCGATTTGCAGGCATTCAATACGCCACTAATTTTAATACTCAACCTAATTTGGTGACGTTCCCTCTTCCTGTGTTTCGAGGGAAAGCCGTATTGCCTTCCACCGTGGATGTTTTCGTTAATAATGCCATGCGGCAACAACAACAAATTAAGAGTGGTCCCTTTTATGTGAATGATATTCCCGTGGTGATTGGAGCGGGAACCATGCGAGTGGTGACGGAAGATTTTTTAGGTCGACAACAAATTTCTATTTTGCCTTATTATGCCAGTGAACAATTATTAAAACCGGGCCTACCGAATTTTTCTTATGAAGTGGGGGCGACCCGTTTAAATTATGGAGTTCGTAGCAATGAATATGGTGAGCCACTCATTTCTGCTTCCTACGCTTTTGGGATTACTTCTTCAGATACTATTGGAGGGCATGTGGAAGTACTGCCTGAGGAACAAACTGCAGGATTTATTAATCATTCTCTATTAGGACATTTAGGAATTCTTACCATTGGTGGCGCGGCCAGTGAAAGTTCCTCAGGAATGGGAGGCTTGATGGAAGTTGCTTTTCGCCGTCAATCGCCTCAATGGAGTTTTGGCGAAAGAGTGGTGGTGACTTCTTCAAAATACCAACAAATCGGCCTTTTAAATCATGAACAACCTCCTAGTGTCACAGGCCAAGCATTTATTAGTTACAGTAGCTTTCGACGAGGAAGTGTTTCTCTGAGTTATACAGAATTAAAAAATAGAAAAAATCAAATTAGCGAATCCGAAGTATTTGCCCTATTAACTCCAAATTCACGTCTTTTGACCTTTAACTACAGTCAAACTTTTTTTAAGAATTTATATTTTTTAGTTGGAGTTTTAAGAGATTTTAATCATCATGAAAACAACCAGATTTTTTCAAGTTTGGTGTGGGCCATTGGAAAATCAAAATCAATGAGTGTGAATGGAGTGCATCAACAAAATAATGATCAAGCCAATTTTGAAATCAATAAAAATCTACCTTTAGGGAATGGATATGGATATCGCTTTGTGGCAGGAAGTCGTTCCGTGTCTCGCTATGAAGGAGATTTTGCATGGAATAACACCTATAGCACCCTCAGTGCAAAATATGCCAATGTACAAAACACCAATAATTATCAATTAAATGCTACGGGGAGTGTGCTTCACTTTGGAGGCGCTACCTTGTTAACACGAGCTACGGAAAATAGTTTTGCTTTGGTGCAAGTGCCACGCTTTAAAAATGTAAGAGTATATTATCGTAATCTATTAATTGGAAAAACCAATGAAAAAGGAAATCTTTACATTCCAAGATTGTTGCCTTACCAAGAAAATGACATTCGCATTGAGCCCACGGATCTCCCTTTAAATACCCTCATTGAAGAAGTGGATAAACGCAGCGTTCCTTATTACAGAAGTGGTATTTTAGTTCGCTTCCCAGTGCATTTAATTCAAAACGCCATGATTTCTTTGTATCAAAAGAATGGAAAACCCGTTCCTGCAGGCGCTGATGTGATATTATCTGGCACGTCTTCTGAAATGAAATATCCTGTGGGATATGATGGCAAAGTATTCCTTTATAGTTTGAATTCAAAACATGTGAATGCCATGGCTGTATGGGGCAATTATCGGTGTGGATTCAGTTTTGAAATTCCAACCGTTAAAAATGGCATTGCAAATGTGGGGAAAGTAATATGTCATTAAAATCTTCTCAAATGATGGTAGGGTTCATGGTGCTAGGATGGAGTGTTTCCGCCATGGCCACTTGCATTGGTGTGGGATGCTCTTGTAGCATCAGCGCAACGCCAGTGGCATTTGGTAATTACAATCCCTTGTCCAGCAGTGCAGTGACTACTACGGGAACCATTTCCGTCACATGCAGTGCTTTAGTGGCCAGTTTGAATGTGTCATACACAGTGACTTTAAGTCAGGGCAATTCAGGTTCCTATACTCCAAGAACTATGACTCATGGCATTTATTCCCTGCAATATAATTTGTATCTGGATTCTTTATATAGCTCCATTTGGGGGAATGGATCGGGTGGCACTAGTTTTTTGACGGACAGTTATATTTTAAATTTATTTTCTGAAACGAGAAATTACACCGTGTATGGACGGGTTCCCGGTTCCCAAAATGTGGGAACGGGGAGTTACACCGATTCCATCGTTGCCACAGTGACTTTTTGAAAACTTTAAGAAGAACTCCTTCCAAAGGAAGGCATAGAACATCCTTTAGCACGGGCCTCATATTCTTCTTCTGCCATGGGAATGGAACGTGTTGTGCAAATAGCAATGAAGGTAAGGAGGAGTAGCATTCCAGTGGCACCTCCCAGCACAAGGAAAGCAGGTTCCCACGCAGGAACTTCTGGATGAAACCCTTTTTCAAAAAAAGTCACCAAGGTGCCTAGGGAAAAGAGGGCGAGGCCGCCGGAGAGGCTTCCTGTGACTTTCTTGTCGTGGGCAATCATGTAGTTTAGAGTGGGAGGTGCTTCTTCTGCGACTGCTTCCAAATCTCTGTCTTCTGCATGGGTTTCATGATCATCATCAGTGGTATGAGGGGTCTCGAATGAACCGTACATAAAAACCTCCTAAAATTCATATGGTCCAATAGTGTCCATGAATTAAGTTTTATTTTCAAGACATTTTGTTTAAAAACTCCGGGCTGGAGTTCCAAAAAAGCTTCCTGTATGATTCCTTTCATTTTAAGTCTCAAGGATATTTCATGAATATTTTGTGTGTCATCCCCAGCCGTATTGGCTCTACCCGTTTGAAACGAAAGCCTTTATTACCCATTCAAGGAAAACCCATGGTGCAATGGGTTTATGAAAATGCGAAAAAATGCGAAGTTTTTTCTGAAGTGGTGGTGGCTACGGATAGTGAGGAAATCGCCCATGTGATTCGTGGATGTGGGGGAAATGTAGTGATGACGGATCCCCATCTTCCCACGGGATCGGACCGCGTGGCCGCCGTGGCCCAACAGTATCCCCAGAGTGAAGTGGTGGTGAATTTACAAGGGGATGAGCCTTTTGTAAAAGCCTCCATGTTGGAAACCTTAGTGGGTCCTTATCTTCAAGGGGATCTTCCTCCCATGACCACCCTCGCTAATGAATTATTGCCATCGGATAGTGAGAATCCAAACATTGTGAAAGTGATTACGGATCTCCAACACAAGGCACTTTATTTTTCTCGCACCGCCATTCCTTTTTATCGAAACACTTCTGTGGAAAAACCCTTAGCCCATCGACACATTGGATTATATGCATTTCGTCGAGAGTTTCTTTTAAAATACACAACCCTTCCTCAAACCCCCTTAGAAAAAGCAGAATCCTTAGAACAACTCCGGGCTTTGGAACATGGTTATGACATTCGAGTGTGTTTAACTCACCAACGTACTTTAGAAATTAATTATGAACACGAGTTGGAAGCGGCTCAGAATTTTTCTTTTGAAGAAAATTAAAAATGATTTTTCCATTCTCTTAAAGCCCCAAACAAGGCATGGGGTGTTAACTCTTTTTTTCCTTCGTGAGCACAAATGGCTTCCTTCACTTCGGGTTCTTCAATTCGTAAAAAAGGATTGATTTTTTTCTCAAGCCCTATAGTGGAAGGCAACGTGGGGTTTCCTAATTTTCTTTGATCATGAACCCATTCACTGTGATGAAGCAGGTGTTGATTTTGAGGGTCTACCTGTTTTGCAAAAAGAAGATTTTGCGCTGTGTATTCATGGCCGCAATATACGTAGGTGTCCTCGGGTAAGTCTCGCAACTTTTTTAAAGAATTCCACATTTGAGGCGCTGTGCCTTCAAACACTCGTCCACACCCCGCAGAAAAAAGGGTATCCCCTGTAAATACAAAAGAAGGAGCATAAAAAGCCATGTGATCTAGAGTGTGGCCTGGAATGGCAATCCCCGTGATCACCAGTCCATGGGGAAACAAAGAAAAGCGTTCTCCATCTTTCAAAAGACGATTGGTGAGATGAAAAGAACTATTAAAAGCCCCATACACAGGGACGGAATGTTTTTTTAAAAGTTCCTTCACTCCATGAGTATGATCCCCATGATGATGAGTAATGAGGATCCCATTTAAGGTGCGCTTCGTTTCTTGAAGATAGGCAAACACAGGATCCGCCTCCCCAGGATCCACTGCAACGGTTTCTAAAGAATAAGGATCTTCTAACATCCAAATATAATTATCCTTCAAGGCAGGAAGGGGAATAATGGAATAGGAAACAAACGCCATGATTTAACTCCTTAAAACATCAAACATCTTCTCCCAACCCTGAGGGCAACCGCATCTAATTGCTGTCATCAACCATGTTGCGAAGGAGCAGCGAGATGCTCTTTTCGCTGTCATCCCTGCGAAGGCAGGGATCCATTCATCTGTTTGCAACTACCTAGCATGAGCGTGTGAAGCAAGAATTCTCTTCAATGTTATTCTCTCACGTTTCATCCGACTCGTAGCGGCGCGTATGATGGATCCCCGCCTTCGCGGGGATGACAGCAAGGAGAGCAATGTTGATAACAGAGAGAGCGTCTCAACTCTCCATTTCCCCACATATTGTGTATAATGCCCCAAAAAAAGAGGAGCCCTTTGTGTACGATACCTTACAAACCTTTGTTTTTGAACACCACCATATTCGCGGCCATATTGTGCATTTGGGAGCTGCCTATCGAGCTATTTTAGATTGTCATCCTTACCCTTATCCCATTCAAACCCTCTTGGGCGAATCCCTCAGCGCCGTAGCCCTCTTGCGAGCCACGGTGAAATTCCAAGGTTCTGTGATTTTACAAATACAAACAAAGGGGAGTATCTCCCAACTAGTGGCCCAATGTCACGATCCCTACCATGTCAGGGGTTTAGCCCTATGGGATGAAGCCCTCCCGGAAGAAGCCTTAAGTTTTGGCCCTGGCCACTTAGCCATCACCTTATTTCCTGAAAAATCCTCTGATCGTTACCAAGGAGTGGTGGCGTTGCAAGAAGGCACTATCGCCTCCCATTTAGAGCATTATTTCGAACAATCGGAGCAATTACCCACAAAATTGTGGCTTTTCGCCGATAAAGAGGTGGCAGCAGGGCTTTTATTGCAAAAAATGCCCAGTGACAGTGGAGAAGATTACGCCCCCTGGGAAACCGCCTGCGTCCTAGCCAGCACACTCTCCAAGGAAGAATTATTGCATTTAGAAACCACCCAATTGCTCCATCGCTTGTTTCATGAGGAAGATCTCCGCCTATTTGCCCCCCATCCCGTGAGCTTTCAATGTGGCTGCACTTTGGACAAAATGGAGCGGGCGGTGATTCAGTTGGGTTTTGAGGATGCCCAAAAGCTCTTATCCACCCATAAAACCATTGAAGTGACTTGTGAATTTTGCAATCGCCGCTATGTTTTTGATTCTGTGGATGTGGCGAAATTATTCAAAATTTAAAGCGATTTTTCTGCCCCATGAAGTTGTCAAAATGAAATATTCACTTCTATACTTGTATCAAGTTTTATCAGTAAGAATTTATTAAGAAATTTATTATGATGAAGTCTCCCACGGCCCTCATCCTCACAGAGGAACAGACCCCTCTGCAAAAAGAAATCCTCACGGAGGAAGTCTTAGAGTTTTTACGTTTTTTATGCGATCACTTTGAATCCCGTCGCCAAGTTTGTTTAGCTGCCCGGAGCCAAATTCAAGAAGCCATCAATGGGGGACAGTTTCCCCACTTTTTAAAAGACACAAAACACATTCGAGAAGCTTCTTGGCATGTGGCATTGCCTGCCATGGATTTAGTGGATCGCCGAGTGGAAATCACAGGTCCCGTGGAACGAAAAATGATGATTAATGCCATGAACAGTGGTGCCAATGTTTTTATGGCAGACTTTGAAGATTCTAACTCTCCCACCTGGGAAAATTGTTTAGAAGGACAAAGAAATATTCGGGACACGGTGAATAAAACCATTACTTATGAAGCGAAGGACACGGGGAAATGTTATGAACTAGCACCCCACACCGCCACCTTAATGGTGCGTCCTCGAGGATGGCATTTAGAAGAAAAACACGTTCTTTATAATGACTTTCCCATGAGCGCCTCTTTATTTGATTTTGGAGTGTGCTTTGCTTTAAACGCTCACAACCAACTTCAACAAGGCAGCGGGCCTTATTTTTATTTACCAAAATTAGAAAATCATTTAGAAGCTCGTTTGTGGAATGATGTGTTTGTGGCGTCTCAACAATATTTTCAAATTCCCCAGGGGAGCATTCGGGCCACGGTTTTAATTGAAACCATTACAGCGGCCTTTGAAATGGATGAAATTTTATATGAACTTCGAGAACATTCTGCAGGATTAAATTGTGGTCGTTGGGATTATATTTTCAGTACCATTAAAAAGTTTAAACAATACAAAGAATTTATTTTTCCCGATCGAGAAGAAGTCACCATGACTCAACATTTTTTAAAATCCTATGTGGATTTACTCATTCAAACGTGTCATCGTCGAGGCGCTCACGCCATGGGGGGCATGGCGGCTCAAATTCCCATTAAGGATGATCCCATTGCCAATGAAAAAGCGTTGAATAAAGTACGAGAAGATAAATTGCGAGAAGTGCGGGCCGGTCACGATGGTACTTGGGTAGCCCATCCCGCCTTAGTGGCAGTGGCCAGAGAAGCCTTTGATGAAGTGATGAAAACGCCTAACCAATTATCCGTGATGAGAGAAGATGTTCATGTCACAGAAAAAGATTTACTAACCGTGCCTCAAGGACACATTACAGAAAAAGGTCTTCGCAGAAACATCAGCGTGGGGATTCAATACTTAGCTTCTTGGTTGCAAGGGCAAGGATGTGTTCCTTTATATCATCTCATGGAAGACGCAGCCACGGCGGAAATCAGTCGTTCCCAATGTTGGCAGTGGCTACATCATGGATGCACTTTGGAAGATGGGCGAGTTCTTACTCGAGGATTATTCCAAGATATTTTTTTAGATGAATTGAATGAAATTGAAAAAGCGGTGGGAGACAAAGCCTTTGAAGAAAAACCTTATGAACTGGCTGCCACTCTTTATTCTGAAATGATTCAAAAAGAAAGTTACGATGATTTTTTAACAACAGTGGCTTATGAGTATCTCCGGTGAGGTGTCATCATGAATAGAGCAGTACAAGTGAAAGAGTTAAAAAAAGAATGGGAAAACGATCCTCGTTGGGAAGGAGTGACTCGTCCCTATACGGCGGAAGAAGTGGTGCACTTACGAGGTTCCGTAAGGATTGAGCATACTCTTGCAACTCGTGGCGCCACACGGTTATGGGAAATGTTTCAAGAAAAACAAGCGATCACAGCCTTGGGATGTTTAACGGGAAATCAAGCAGTACAAGCGGTGCAAGCAGGAATGCCCGCTATTTATTGTTCCGGATGGCAAGTGGCAGGAGATAATAATTCCGCGGGGGCCATGTATCCCGATCAAAGTTTATATCCCGTGGATTCCGTTCCCCGTTTAGTTCGATGCATTAATAATGCCTTATTACGCACGGATGAAATTCATTGTTTGAAGGGAGATCATTCCGTGGATTGGTTTGCCCCCATCGTAGCCGATGCAGAAGCGGGATTTGGTGGCAATCTCAATGGATTTGAATTAATGAAACACATGATTGAAGCGGGAGCCGCAGCAGTTCATTGGGAAGATCAATTATCTTCTGCTAAAAAATGCGGACACATGGGGGGCAAAGTGTTGGTTCCCACCTGTGAAGCCATTGAGAAATTAGTAGCAGCTCGTTTAGCCGCGGATGTGTTGGGAGTTCCCACCTTTGTGATTGCAAGAACCGATGCTAATGGGGCTACTTTACTAACCAGTGATATTGATAAACGAGACAAATCTTTTTTAACAGGAAAACGAAGTGCAGAAGGTTTTTATTACGTAGAAAAAGGATTAGCTCAAGCCATTCATCGCGCCTTATCTTATGCACCTTATGCGGATTTATTATGGTGCGAAACTTCAAAACCAGATTTAGAAGAAGCTCGTTTATTCGCAGAGGCCATTCATGACAAATTTCCTAAAAAACGACTTTGCTACAATTGTTCTCCTTCCTTTAATTGGAAAGCTCATTTGGATGAAAAAACTTTAAAAAACTTTCGCCAAGAATTATTTAACATGGGATATGAATATCAATTTATTACCTTAGCAGGGTGGCATAGTTTGAATTTAAGTATGTTTAAATTGTGTCGTGCCTATCAGGAAGAAGGCATGTTGGCTTATGCGAATTTTCAAGAGCAAGAATTTTCTCAGGAAGCAAAAGGATTTCGTGCCACTAAACATCAAGCTTTTGTGGGCACGGGATATTTTGACGAAGTGCAAAATGTCATTACCCAAGGAGCTTTGTCCACGGGTGCTTTAAAGGGAAGTACGGAGAGCGAGCAGTTTTAGAAGGGTTGGAGTTCGATTTGGCTTCCGCTTCCGTTTTCGTGAGGGTCTTGATCCCCCCTCCTATCACGCCATAGGGTGGCGGTACTATTTTTTCACTGGGTGGCATTCGCTTTTCACCACTCATCATATTCCAAAGTCCCCGAATTCCCATATGAAATCCAAAACCACAGGTGGAAAGCACCACCAAAGCAGCTGCTCCCACAAAGGTGCTACCACTTCCAAAAAGGGGAGGAAGAGCAGCAGTGATAAGAAGGGCTAAATTTGCTAAAGAGGGAATATGGGCAATGGCGCTTAAAGCACTCCCCAACCCTAAAGGAACAAAAATACCTGAAACCACAGGGGCCGCCACAAGGAAAAGTGCCACCATCATGGCAACGCTACAAAGGATACTCCCAAAGGCAAACCAAAACCCCTGTCCCCAGCAGTATGTTTCTCCGAAGCGATAAGAAGCCCACATACTGGCTCGAGGGGCTGTGGCGCTGCGGATTAAATAGTAAGGGATGAAGAGGGCGAGGGTGAGAAGTAAATAGAGGGGTTGCACGATAACAAACTTTAAGAAACGAGAGACATTCGGGTTAATAGTTTTTCCATCCATCCAATGGAATAGTGTGCTGCCCAAGAATTTGATGGTTTTATAAGCCACCGCCAAGACAAATTCAGTACATAGCTTCAGAATATTTTTTAAAGGATAAAAAACAAACCCACCCAAAAGCCACACACCAAAGAGCACGGGATCATCGGTTCGAATTCCCAAAAAATACCGAGCAAAAGAATGAGAAGGCCGCTGCTTTTTATCAGGCCCTACACAAGGCCGAAAAGTATCCTCCCAAGATGCGTCGATGCAACTTTGATAAAAACGATGCATGCAACCTGTTTTTTCTTCATAGGAAAATTTTTTCCCCACGTTTCCCCCTCCGCTTTCTTTCGTTGTTAACCCCCGTACTCGCTGTGATCTCCGCGTCCACCATCATCTCCGCTTCCGCTGTCATCCCCGCTTTCCGGCTGTCATCCCCGCTTTCCCGCTGTCATCCCCGCTTTCCCGCTGTCATCCCCGCTTTCCCGCTGTCATCCCCGCGAAGGCGGGGATCCATTCATCCCGTTGCAACTCCCCAGCCATGAGCGCATGGAGCAAGAATTCTCTTCAACCTCATTCCCTTACGCTTCCATCCGACTCGTAGCGGCGCGCAGGATGGATCCCCGCCTGCGCGGGGATGACAGCGGACGCGGGGATCATAACGAAGGGGCCAACAGGTTTGATGACAATAAAGAGAATTTCCCTCCTTCTTAAAAGAATTGTTACTTTTAACATACCTCTTTTTCTTTGTGAAGGATGGGAGGGGATTGTTTACGGGGGAGAGTGTTATTTATGAGAACCACCCTGTAACACGCTGGCCGAAGGATGGAGTCTGCGCAGGAGTTTCGGAGGGTGTTGGGTTAATAGGAGCCGATTGAGAAGTGTCAGTTGCCTGGTAAGGGTCGTCGGCTACTGGAAACTGGGGTGTTGAGGATGCTGGCCGCGAAGCAGGAGGAAAGAAGGAGAAAAGTTGTTGCGTTGGGGGGGGGGCAATAGGGGGCGGAACAGGTACGATATAAAAGGGATTATCTGGTGGTAGAAATGGTGATGTTAATTGAGAGGTAGATTTGTCTTCTCTAACGTCAGAGAAAAAGTTTAGTTCCGAATTATCTGAAAAACTAAGGTCTCTAGGTTGGTGGGGTGTTGTGTGTCTTAATTCATGGGGAGGGATGCTATTTGGGTCAAAGGAAAAGTCTACTGCTGAGAATTCTACACTGTCCCAATTAATTTGCTGCTCATGCGCTGACTCTAAAGCCGGTGGTTGATGGGGAGTCGGAGTTGTGGAAGGCAAGGAAGGGGAAAGAGCCGCATGAGTAGCAAGGTTAAATGTATCAATTAGTTGGGGTTCCGAAGGTGGCTCTGGGGCATAGGCATCAGGGGGAAATGATGAAGGAGAAGGAACTGAGCTATCAGGAGCATTAAGAGGAGTTATTTGTGAATGAGGTGGTTGTGCAGGAGGAACAGGTGATGGAGTAACTTGATCAGAAACCCAAGAGAGGAAACGTTGGCTCACAGATGGTGAAGGAGGAGGGGGCAAGGGATCAGGGGCGTACGGATCAGACAAATTTGGTTCTGCTGAGGAAGGGGAGGGGACGAAAGGTTGTGCGGCAGCAGGTGAAGGTTCTGGTGAAGATGAAAGAAGGGAGTTCCAGCCAGTCTTTACCTTATCCATTAGATTACCCGCTCCTTCGGATAGGCGGCAAAGCGGCCAGTGGATGTTGCTGTTGGGGCAGAATGATTCTCTCCTGGTGGAGTGCTAGGCCTTGCACCATGATCGTCTGTTCTTGATGGAACGCCAGGCTCTGTACTATGATCGTCTGTTCTTAAAGGCGAACTCGACGCAGAAAGTGCTGAAGGGTCCCAAACACCATCCGCCCGGAGTTCTGAGTTTCTTCCTGCACCCTCTTCCTTTGAGTCTAAATCCAAAAAGTCAAAGGTAGAAGAAATAGAGGCGGGCCCTCCTCTTGAAGAAGCATTACCTGCACGAGGAGAGGGTGTGTTGCTTGATATTTTTGAAGAACGAGAAGGAACTTCCCTAATCCCCGCTCGCAATTCCTCAACCGGCTCCTCATGGTCAAAACCTTTTTTCAAGGATTCCCCACCAGTAAATGCAATGCGCTCCAGTTCAGGCAAACCCACATAGAAAAGGAATATAGGTAATATGAAGGCCACCAGTCCTGCAGCTCCTGTGAGGATGGAAGTGACCGCAAAGCCACTTTGTGCTAAGAAGAAGGTAATGGGGGTGGCTAAGGTTGCCATCCATCCCACGTGGGAAAGCGCCGTAAAGGCACCCGCCATACCGGGTAAGGCGCTACAAAACGCTACCAAAGGAGCTACATAAATCGTGATGGTGCCAATGATGGCGATGCTAAAGAGAATGCTAATTCCTAGGAAGAAACCTCCAAACAAAGCGCCATACTTTTCTATTCCAAGAGATTTCGCCAAGTCTTGCCCTAAATACCAAGCTTCTTTTCCACTGGTAATGGGAGAAGTACCTGCCCGAAGGATCCAATAGGGGATTTGGAAGAGACAATAAAAACATCTTGCAATGTCGGAGAGTATAACAATCTTTTCTTTATAAAGAGAGTCTAAACCTCTTACCGCAAAGGCGAGCCAGTATTCAGTGAAAAATTTGAAAAGATTTTTTAAGAAGATAAAGAGAGCGCCCCCAAGAATCCAAGTGATTTTTGAGAAAATATGAGGCTTCTCGTCTTCTTCAGAACCGAAGGGATAATCCACCATGGTTTTTAATACATCCCAACCATTCTTTCGATGGAAAGCTCGTTCACTGAAGCCGTAGTCCGCTAAGAAGGTATCGTCCCAAGCTCTTAAGTAAAAGGGGGTTTCGTGGTAATTTCTGCCACTTTCTTGTTGGAGTTTCTGGGAATCTCTTACTAATTGTAGGGTGTCTTTGGAAGATTGGGTCTGCCAGAGTCCAAAGCATGAGGTGTGTTCATCGTCCAAAGTTTCTTTGCGACGAGTAGTGTAAGTTTCGGTTCTTCTAAGGTTATATCTTTTTTGAATTTCTTTGGTACGTTCTGCTCGTATCTCTCTATCAGTTAAGGGTTTTGGTTCTTCAGAAGCGAAAGGATTCTTAAAATCAAACCAGCTGGAAGTTTTTGGTGGCTCTAGAGTGCGCCACTCCTGATTTTCACGACCTCTATCTTTATTAGACATCTCTCAACCAATCCTACACTTATGACCAAAACATGAACCACCTTGTACCATAATTTACCCTCTAGGTAAAGCACTATAAACCTAATTCCTCACTTTTTCTAAAGGTTTCTAAAAAAACTCCTTGTGTTCCCCCAGGGGCAATGCAAAAATTTTCTTTGTTTTTCATTTAGTAAGGGAGTAATCATGTGGGATCCTAAGCAATATGGTGAATTTTCAAAGGAGCGATTTCGTCCCGCCATGGAATTAATGGCTCAAATTCCAAAGGGGCCTTATTCCAGCATCATTGATTTAGGCTGCGGCACGGGGGAATTCACGGAGTTATTAAGGCAGGAATTTCAACCTTCCCAATTAATCGGATTGGATAATTCCCCAGAAATGTTAGAAAAAGCATTTCAACAATTTCCTCACCTCCTGTGGCAACAGGGGAACATCGAACATTTAGAAGGAATGTATGATTTAGTGGTATCCAATGCGGCCCTTCAATGGGTGGGGAATCATGAAACTCTTTTTCCCGCCTTACTTGAAAAAACAAAGAAAGTCTTAGCCATTCAAATGCCCCGTAATTATGAGGAACCTTCCCATGTATTGTTGCGGGAAACCCTGAAGGAAAATCCGGCTTTTTTTTCCTTGGCGAAAGGGGAGCTTCGAGAAGCCCCCGTGGCTTCTCCGGAAGTATATCTTCAATGGTTAGAACCCAAGGCTCGCCACATTAATCTTTGGGAAACCACTTACTACCAACGGCTTCATGGAGAAAACCCTGTACTAGAATGGGTAAAAGGAACGGCTCTTGTTCCCATCAAAGCCTGCTTGCCTAAGGATGCTTATGAGGATTTTTTATCTTTATATAAAAAGAAATTATTAAAAGCCTACCCTCCCTCCAAAGACGGCACCACCTTATTCCCCTTCCGCCGGTTATTCATGGTGGTGGAGAAAAAGAGTGCCATCAACCATGTTGAAAAGGAACAGTGAGGCATTCTCTCTATCATCAACGTTGCCCTTTCCGCTGTCATCCCCGCGCAGGCGGGGATCCATTCATCTGTTTGCAACTACCCATCATGAGCGGGAGGAACAAGAGTTCTCTTCAATGTCATTCCCTTATGCTTCATCCGACTCGTAGCGGCGCGCAGGATGGATCCCCGCCTGCGCGGGGATGACAGCGAAAGGAGCAGCATCGGTAACAAAAAGAATGTCTCGCAGTTCCTTTTCAACATGGTTGTTGGCTGCAGAGAGTTATGAACTTTCCGTAATGCGGATCATTTGCTCCAGGGCTTTTCGGGCTTGTTCCGTAATCCAGGCTTGGCCTTTTTCATCGAGGCGTTCTCGGGTTCCGAAGAATTCGTTCACCACGTCGCCGGGTTTTACAATATTAAAAGAAGGGACTTTCCCTTGACGCAGTAAATCCAACACCGCCACTAAATGGGGGGGATCGTTGCGAGACATGGTGGCGCAGCCGCAGCCGCTTTTTTTGAAGGGGCTGTTAGGAATATCACTTAAATTCACCACTTCAATGTGATTCTTCGCGCAAAGTTCTTTAAGATTACTCACCATATGATTTTCCGTTCCCACGGCGTATTTTCCTGTGTGGGCTTTATCCTTCGTTACGGTTTCCCATAAATACGCCGTGGAACCATATCCATCTGCAACGCTTACTACATCGTGACGACATTCTGGATGAACTAACACTCGGTACCCGCGGCTTTTCCAATAATTCACCATGGCGGGTTCATAATAACTATGCACACCACATTCACTGGAAAATAAAATCAATTGAGCCTTATCAAATTGTGCCAGAGTTTTTTCATCTTGATCTAACAATTGATATTGAGCCCCAAAGGTTCCTCCTGGCCAGTAAGCAATATTCTCCGGAGGGATCCCCACCCAATCCGCCACATTTTCTCCCATGTGTTTGTCGGGAATAAATAAGATTTTTTTATTTTGCTTGATGGCCCATTGAAAAATTTTCTTCACATTAGAACTAGTACACACGGCGCCCCCTTGAGCCCCCGTCATGGCTTTAATGCGCCCCGAAGTATTCATGTAACAAATGGGCATGATGTTGGCTTCGCCATACCGTGCATTGAGTTGTTCGAAAGCGGGTTTCACCATGAAATCCTTTGCTAGCATTTCCATGGTGCATCCTGATTTTGGATTCGTGATATAAACTGTTTGATGGGGGTGGGCTAAAATACTAATGGATTCTGCCATGAAGTGAACAGCAGATTCCACGATGACTTTTTTCTCGGGATGATTCACTGCCATTAAGGCCAGTTGATAAGAATCTCCCATGAGACCGCCAAAGTATTGAATGATTTTTACAATTTCCCCTCCCATGTAGTAATGGGCCAGCAACAGCAATTCATCCCCGAAATAATCCTTTGCTTTTTTCATGTAAGGTTCCATCCAAGCCAAGGTGGTGATCATGTCTCGAGAAGCAAGGGCTTGATATTCTTCTGCATAAGGAAGAAATTCCTGTTGATACCAATCCAAGGGATAGTCTTCCTGACACACCTCCATGGATAAGGTTTGTAAGTGATGAGTGATGGGCGGTTTCAAAATATCATTCATAAGGATCAATCCTACTAAAATCATTCATTTTCAATGTAGATTCAAAGGCTTTTTCTGAAGGGGCTTTGTAATCTTCTCGATAATGTCCACCGCGACTTTCTCGGCGATTTAAGGCAGAACGTACAATAAGCTCCGCCATTAAAATAATGTTCCTTAATTCAATTAAATCACGAGTAATGGCATAATTCCAATAATAGTCCTCAATCATGTCTCGACGAGCACGCACTAATTTTAATTGATCTCTTAAACCCGCTTCTGTTCGAATGATCCCTGCGTAAGAACTCATTTCTCCCCGAAGTCCTCGCCAATGAACGTTGATTTGGCTCGCTCGTCTTAAATCTAATACGCTGGTGGAATCCCAGTCTTCCACAGGGCTATAAAGATGAAGTGGTGTATCTATGAAAGGGGCACTGGCACGCGCTGCTTCTTGCCCCATCACAGCGCCTTCTAAGAGGGAATTACTGGCTAATCGATTGGCGCCATGTAATCCCGTAAAAGCAGTTTCTCCAATGGCGAATAATCGAGATAAATCCGTACGTCCTGTCATGTCTGTTAAAATACCCCCTCCCATGTAGTGGGCTGCAGGCACCACGGGAATGAGATCCTGACTTAAATCAAATCCCGCAGATAAAAGGGTGCGATAAATCATGGGGAATCGATTTTGTAAGAAAGTTTTATCTTTGTGTCGAATATCTAAATAAACGAAGTCTTCACCACTTTGTTCGATTTCAGAAAAAATAGCCCGTGCCACAATATCCCGTGTGGCCAATTCCATGGTGTCGGGGGCATAATGTTTCATAAAGCGTTCCTGATTTTTTGTGGAACGTAAATAAGCCCCTTCTCCCCGTAAGGCTTCAGAAATTAAAAAGTGGTTGATCTTAGGATGATAAAAAAGCGTGGGATGAAATTGATAAAACTCCAATCCTCCCACACGAGCACCGGCGCGATAGGCCATGGCCACACCATCTCCCGTGGCTACAGGGGGATTGGTGGTGTAACGGTACACTCTGCCCGCACCTCCTGTGGCGAGCACCACAGTTTTTGCTAAAAAAGTATGAATGTTGCCAGAGGATTCATCCAACACATAAGCGCCGATGACTTCGGGAAAGCAGGCAGGCTGGTGAGTTTTAATTTGAGTGATGAGATTAACGGCGGTGTGTTTTTCATAGAGGGTGACATTGGGTAATTGTTTTATTTTTCCCACCAGTGTTTTAGCAATGGCGGCACCGGTTTCATCTCCCACGTGGTAAATGCGACGTTTTGAATGTCCTGCTTCTTGTCCTCGAGAAAGGGTGGAGGTTCCCTCCGAAGTATGTACATCAAAAGGCACACCCTGTTGTAATAAATATTCAAGGCGATCGTAGCCTTTTTTTAAAATGGAACACACGGCAGATTCATTACACAATCCATCTCCTGCGGATAAGGTATCTTCAATGTGGGCATCCACATCTTCCTGAGTAGCCGCTGCAATGCCTCCTTGGGCGTAATAAGTATTAGAGTCTAACAAGGTTTCTTTAGAAAAAAGCCCAATGCGTGCGTGAGGTTTTAAAGCGGCGAGTTCTAATACGTAACATAATCCTGCAATGCCACTTCCCATCACTAGCACATCTAATTCGATTCGTTGCCCTCGTTGAGAAATGGTATGTTGCATTTTCTATACCTCACACTTCATGGATAAGTCCACCACACCCGCAGAGTGAGTGATTTTCCCCACAGAAATAAAATCCACGCCGGTTTGAGCAATGGCGTTGACGGTATGTAAATCCACATTGCCAGAGGCTTCCGTGGGATATTGATGATTGCAAATATTCACGCAGGTTTTTAAAGCGTCCAAGGACATGTTATCTAACAACAAACGAGAAATGCGATGGGTTCCTTCTTCTAAGGCAATGTGTAAGTCTTTTTCCGTTCTGATTTCCACAATCACAGGATACTGTTTCAAAATATCCTGGGGCAATTGTTGAAGCGCTTTGGAAAGCCCGCCCAAGGCATCACAGTGAGTGTCTTTAATCATGATGGCATCGTACAGTCCCATGCGATGATTCACGCCGCCGCCGCAATGAACTGCGTATTTTTCTAAATGGCGCCAACCGGGAGTGGTTTTTCGCGTATCTAAAATACGAGCGGAAGTTCCTGCCACGGCCTTTACATATTCTTTCGTTAAAGTGGCAATGGCGCATAAACGTTGTAAAAAATTCAGTAGAGTGCGTTCCAACATGAGCAATTGAGCCGCGGGGCCTTCTAAGGTACAAAGGGTGGCAGCAGGTTCTACGGGATCTCCCTCTTCATAGGCACTCTGGATTTTACAATCAGGGGCAAACTTTTTTAATAAGGCTTCAAGGAGGGGCATTCCGCAAAACAAAATCGGTTTTTTTTCTTTTGAGACAAGACACGCTTTTGTGAAATAAGAATTGTCTTTTAATAAAAAATGAGTAGTGGCATCGAGAGGCGGGGAACTTAAATCTTCTTTCCAAGCTAAATCCATTAAAGCTTGGTCGATGTCATTGAGAACCCATGGTTCAAGAGATTTTGTCATCATCGGTTTCCACTCACGTTAAATAAAAAGTGCATCACATCTCCGTCTGCCACCACATATTCTTTTCCTTCCACCCGTAATTTACCTCCTTCGCGAGCGCCTTTCTCTCCTTGATAATGGATGAAATCTTCATAGGCAATCACTTCAGCGCGAATAAATCCTTTTTCAAAATCAGAATGAATTTTTCCCGCGGCTTGGGGAGCTTTTGCACCTTTTGGAATGGTCCAGGCTCGCACTTCCTTCACTCCTGCGGTGAAGTAAGTTTGTAAATCTAATAAATGATATCCTGCGCGAATGAATCGGTGGAGGCCTGGTTCTTCAAAACCTAACTCTTTCATAAATTCCGTGCGTTCTTCCAGGGGTAATTGGATGAGTTGAGATTCAATTTCGGCGCAAATGGCTACTACTTCGGCCCCTTCTGCGGCGGCGTATTGTATGACTTTTTCTAAATAAGGATTGTTAGTGAATCCATCTTCACTCACATTTGCCACGTATAAGGTTTTTTTCTCCGTAATAAAGTTAAAGGTTTTTGTGATTTCTTTTTCTTCGGGAGAGAGGGGCAGGGTGCGAAGGGGTTCTCCCTTGCCCAGATGAGTGGTGATTCGTTCTAATAATTCTTTTTCTAGCAATGCGGCTTTTTGTCCGCTTTTACTGTTTTTAATGGCTTTTTGTAAGGCTTTTTCTGCAGAGTCTAAATCCGCTAAAGCTAATTCAGTGTGAATAATGTCAATGTCTCGTAAGGGATCCACTTGTCCGGATACATGAACAATATCATCATTATCAAAACAACGAACCACATGGGCAATGGCATCGGTTTCTCTAATGTGACCTAAGAATTGATTACCTAAACCTTCTCCCTTAGAAGCCCCTGCCACCAATCCCGCGATGTCCACAAACTCCATGGTGGTGGGGAGCACTTGTTGTGGTTTCACAATACGGGCTAATTCATCCAAGCGAACATCAGGCATGGGAACAATTCCCACATTGGGTTCAATGGTGCAAAAAGGGTAATTGGCGGCTTCAATGCCCGCTTGAGTGAGTGCGTTAAATAAAGTGGATTTTCCCACATTGGGAAGTCCTACAATGCCACATTTAAATCCCATGGTAATATCCTCATGAAGGGGGTGATTCTAACGTATGTAATTCTTTCATGGCTTCTTGAACATGGCCTTGAAGTAATTGGGGTAATAAGGGGAGAAACCGTTCAAAACTATCTTCAATCATTTTTTTGTCGTGACCATTGGGAGGATTTAATACGTAATTTAATACTTTGTCCCGATGGCCTGGATGACCAATGCCAATGCGGAGGCGATAAAAAGCTTGGGTATTTAAATGACGTACAATGTCTCTTAATCCATTATGACCCCCATGGCCTCCGTCGAATTTCAATTTCAATTGCCCACAAGGTAAATCCAATTCATCATGGGCGATGAGGATTTCCTCCGGTGCAATTTTATAAAATTGAGAAAAGGCTTGAAGGGATTGGCCACTATGATTCATGAAGGTAGTAGGCACGAGTAAATGTAAAAATTCCCCGTTGATTTGAATGCGAGTGGCGAGTCCGTGAAATCGAGATTCCACTCGTAAGGTGCCTTCGTAGGTTTTAAGCAACCATCGCAAAAACCACTCCCCCGCATTGTGGCGAGTGGCTTCGTATTGAGGGCCTGGATTTCCCAAGCCCACCAGCAACTTAATAGAAGCTGCCACGGATTATTCTCCTTCAGCAGGCGCTTCTGGCTCTCCTTCGGCGGCTTCTTGAGATTCTTCAGAACCTTCCACCACTTCTTCCGCTTCCACCTCTAATTCAAGAGCAGCTCGAGGTCGATGGGCAGAAGCCACGGGATGATCGTGCTCGAGGCCATGACTTAAGGCCACGGAAGTGACTCCTTTTGGCAATTTCACATCGGATAAGTGAACACTTTCATCCAATCCTAAATTGCCTAAATCCACTTCGATGTACTCGGGCAAATTAGCGGGAGAGGTGATGACTTCAATATCCTTCATGAGATGGGAAATAATAGCGCCTTCTTTAAGAGCAGGAGCCTTATCTTCATTAATGAAGTGAAGGGGAACGTTAAGGTGAAGGGTTTCTTTTCCTGTAATGCGTTGGAAATCAATATGCATCACCACGGATTTCACAGGATGTCGTTGTAAATCTTTCAACAAGACTTTTTGGGGTTTCCCCTCTAAATCTAAGGTTAAAATTTGAGAGTAAAAACCTTCATGTTGTTGAGCTTTTACAAGATCTTTGTGAGCAAAGGTGACATTTAAGGGAGGCTCGCCTCCTCCATACACGATGCCAGGAACTTCATCCTGCATACGTCGTAGGCGGCGGCTCGCACCTTTCCCCACTGTGTCTCGGCGTTTTGCCGTTAATTGAATGGTTGTTGACATAGTATTCTCCTCAATTTTGTTATAAGTAATTTCCGCGACCAGAAAATTACCAAGCCGCTCATTATACACAAAAGAAAGAGAAATTTGTAAGGATTTTTTTGTTTATTCAGGGAACATGGAGCTCACGGATTCGGAGGTGCTCACCCGGTTAATGGCTTCCGCCAACATGGAGGCTAAGCTAATTTGGCGAATGCGAGTGCATTTTTTAGCAGCTTCCGAGAGGGGAATGGTGTCTGTTACTACTAATTCATCAATACAAGATTGATTTAAATGATCAATGGCTTTTCCGGATAAAACTGCGTGGGTGCAATAGGCTCGCACCGTGGTGGCTCCATGATCTTTTAAGGCTTGGGCCGCAAGGGATAAGGTGCCTGCGGTGTCCACAATGTCGTCCACTAGGACGCAATGGCGATCCTTCACATCCCCAATGATGTGCATCACTTGAGCTTGATTGGGGCTGGGGCGACGTTTATCAATGATGGCGAGATCCGCATCTTTTAAACTTTTTGCGAAGGCTCGGGCCCGCAATACTCCCCCGACATCGGGAGAAACCACCATTAAATGGGAGGTATTGGATTGATGAATATCTTCCACCATGGCAGGAGTGGCATAAACGTTATCCACGGGCATGTAGAAAAAACCTTGAATTTGATCCGCATGTAAGTCCACGGTGAGCAATCGATCGATGCCCACGGAATCCATCATATCCGCTACCACTCGAGCGGTAATGGGAACTCGGGCAGAACGAACTCGTCTATCTTGTCTTGCATATCCAAAATAAGGAACTACGGCGGTAATGCGTTTTGCAGAAGCGCGACGGAGAGCGTCTGCCATAATCACTAGTTCCATGAGGGTATCATTGGCAGGAGCGCTGGTGGGTTGAATGATAAAAACATCTTTTCCCCGCACGTGTTCTTGGATTTCCACTAAGATTTCCCCGTCACTAAAACGGCCCACTTTGGCGCGACCTAAGGGTAAATCTAAATATTGAGAAATTTTTTGTGCAAGAGACACGTTGGCATTGCCGGTAAAAAGTATCATTTCTGACACGATGATAATCCTTCGTTGAGTTACACGGAATTTGGCTGGGGTGCCAGGATTCGAACCTGGGTATGCGGGGATCAAAACCCCGTGCCTTACCGCTTGGCGACACCCCAATAGAATGCAAATTAGGGGCGTATTTTCCTCATTCACCCCGCTGCTGTCAATCCCTAATTCGGTAATTGCCAGCGGCGGATTAAGAGAGTGGCACCCAGAGGGGGGCGGGAGAGGGTGATACGGTTGGGTAAATCGAACCCTTGTACAGGGATGTAGCTTTTATAAGAAATGCGCCATCCTTGCTGTTCGAATTGTTGAAGTCTTGAGGAGGCATCCCACTGGGGATGAGACATGGGGCCCGGCGCTGGAACGCCTTTCACCCAATCATAAAGGGCTTCTAAGGGAAGGTCCCAACCCGTTTGAGCTTTTAATAAGGCTTCACCATTTTGTGCATGAAGGGGTGGTTTACCTGGAGCGATGAGCATGACATCTTGAGGATATCCCACGATGCGAGTATTCCCCATGCCCAGAGGGCCAAAGAATTGTAAGGAAAATCGCTGTAATCCCGCTTGTTGCCATTGGATGTTTGCGCTTTTTGCTTCAGTAGCATTATGAAATCCCATGGTGCCTGACAATGACCAAGCAGTGATGCTACGCAATTTTGCTTCCCTTTCTTCCCAGGAAGCAACGGGAGTAGAGGTGGGGGGAGTGGGATGTAAAAAGGTACAGCCCGTGAGTAGAATTCCCCAGAGTAAAAGAGGGAACATTTTGAAAATAAATCTTCCTTGCTTCATTACTTTCTATTCTCTTAAGTTCGTTATGAAAGTTGCTTAGGATTCTACAGGGCTCGATTATTTTCAGCAACTTCATTAGAATCGATTCTTTTAACCGAAGGAGTAATTAAAATGACAAAAAGTTATAAAGCCATTACACAAAATGCGAGCCAACAAGTGGCAAAGTTTCATAAAGAATTTCCCAATGTGATGAGTGCTTTTTCTGCTCTTGGAAAAAGTTCCGTGGGAGAAGAAGGTGTTTTAGGAAAAAAAACAAAAGAACTCATCGCCCTAGCCATTGGCGTGGCAGGTCATTGTGATGGATGCATTGGATTTCATACTCAGGCCCTTGTGAAATTAGGCGCTACCCGAGAAGAAGTGATGGAAGCATTAACCGTGGCTATTTATATGGGAGGCGGTCCTTCTCTTATGTTTGCAGCGGAAGCGTTACAAGCCTTCGAAGAATTTAGTGGCGCGTGATCAAAATGCCGGATTTTCCAGAGGGGAAGGAAACTTCCCTTTTTCTACCCGGTGCGGTGGGTGTGTTGGAAGCGGTGGCTTCTCCACCCACTTCAGAAATTTCTCGTGAACATGCATTAATTCTTTGTCATCCCCATCCTCTGTTTGGCGGCACCATGGAGAATAAAGTGGTGACCACTTTATTTCGACAATTTTCCCAATGGGGATTTCATGTGGTGCGATTTAATTATCGAGGGGTGGGAAAGAGTGAAGGAACCTTTGATAATACCGTGGGAGAAACAGAGGATTTGTTAGCGGTGGCTCGATGGTTACAAAAAGAAAAACCTTCCTTGAAGCTTTGGCTCGCTGGATTTTCCTTTGGAGCTGTGGTGGCGGCAAAGGGAGCGGCTCATCTTCCTTGCGAGCAACTCATTAGTTTGGCACCTCCTGTTCATCATTATGATTTTGAAAAAATCCCACCTTTGAATATTCCATGGTTGGTGATTCAACCGGAGGAAGATGAAGTGGTGCCTCCCGCTGCTGTGTATGATTGGGTGGCTCATGCTCATAATCCTTCTCTCCAATTGATTAGAATGCCAGGGGCCAGTCATTTTTTTCACGGTCAATTGGTGAAGCTCAAAGAAGTGTTAAACCATACCTTTCGGTTTTCTCCATGATGAATACACCCCAATCTCTTTATGAAGAAGATCTTGCGAAAGGTGCCATAGAACCTGATGCTTCACAAAAAGAAGCGGTGCTCCATTTAGAACGAGTGCATCAGGAGTGGGTGAAGGTATGGCAATCAAAGTCAAAAAAAATGAAATGGTTTTCTAGAAAAAGAGTGCATATTCCAGGAGTTTATTTATGGGGAAGTGTGGGTGTGGGAAAAACCTATTTAATGGATTTGTTTTTTCATAGTTTGCCTTCCCAACGAAAATTACGAAAACATTTCCACGGGTTTATGCGGGACATCCATCTTCAATTACGTCAATTGCAAGGAACAAAAAATCCATTAACAGCCATTGCAAAAGATTTGAAAAGCACCGTAGATATTTTGTGTTTTGATGAATTCTTTGTGAAAGACATTGGGGATGCCATGATTTTTAAAAATTTGCTCATGGCCTTATTTCAAGAGGGATTAACCTTGGTGATGACTTCCAACACGGTGCCCGATGAATTATATCTTCATGGATTGCAGCGAGATTTATTTTTACCCGCCATTGGGTTGATAAAACAACATTTAGAAATTTTTCACGTCACCACGAAGGAAGATTATCGACTTCGAGAATTGACGGAAGCGGGGGTTTATTTTTCTCCCTGTAATGAAGCGTCAGAAGCAAAAATGAAAGATATCTTTTATGCCTTGGCCAGAGAAGTGGTGACGGAGCCTTTACTCTTAGGAGGACGTACCATTCCTGTGATTGCTCGAGGAAGTTCCGTCATATGGTTTGAGTTTAATGTGTTGTGTCACGTGCCTCGAAGCCAAGTGGATTATTTAGACATTGCAGAGCAATTTCACACGGTGTTATTAAGTCATGTGCCTCAATTGGGGCCTAAAGAAGAAATCCGACCTCTTTATTTTATTTATTTAATCGATGTATTTTACGACAAAGGGGTTCAACTGATTGTGTCTGCAGAAACAGATATTCTTCACTTATATCCTTCAGGTCCCATGGCTCGAGAATTTCAACGGGCTCAAAGTCGTTTAGTAGAAATGCAAACTAAGGAATATTTGAGCAAGGCTCATGGGGGCGTTGCTTTTTGATTCAAAGCGTTTAGGGAGCGGCTGTTTTTGATTTTTATAACGCTTCATCATATGATGGTGAGCACATGGAAATAAAAGTGAAAAAAATCTTATGTCCGATGAAGACTTAAATGAAAAAAAATTATCCCGTTTAAAACGGGAAGCGCTGGAAATAGAGCGGGAAGTTCAAAGAGCGAAAGCCAATATTTACAATCGCAATATTACCCCCCAAGAATTTTATTATCTTTTAAGCCGATATCCTTATTTACAATTGTGCGATGCTAACTATCCCTATGTGGATCAAGGAACCCAAGTGGAAATTCTTGAAACGGAATGTGGATGGAAAGTGTATAATTACCGCACTTTATTGGCCAGTGGTTGTCATGAATTAATGGCCATGCTCTTAGCCCATGAAGCACGATTTCCCGAAAAGAAAAAAGAAGAGGATGAAGGGGGGAGTGAAGGAGGCGCCAGTGGTTCCGGCACCATCGTTCGACAGTATTCAGAAACAGCTTTTGAAATGATGCTTTTGGCGAAAACCTTAGGCTGGTCCGCTGCTGCCGTGGTGGGAGGATTTTATGGCATGCAACGCATGGCGTGGGTGGCGGGAGAACTCATTGATTATCCCTTAAAAGGTTTCGAACCCACCGCAGAAGATTATGTGGTATTACGCTGGACTTCTTCCTTATACGAAGGCACCTTGTACCCTCCAAAAATACCCATCACCACCGCCACTCCTTCTAAAAAGAATCAGTGAATTTTGAACTGAGGTTAATAAGAGGATTCTTTCCTTGTAAGGAAGGATAGTAATAGACAATTCTTTCCTTTTTGAGAAGGATAGAATGAAAAGGTTGGGCCACTTCTTACCCCTCCGGCGGGGAAGGATTGGGGGAAAGGATTTATTAAGGGCTGCGACCAAAACCAGGAGTGGTGGTGGAGGAAGAAGGAGCGCTGCTTCCTGTGGAATTAAAAACAGTTTGTGGAGGATTTTGTGGTTGATTAGCGGGGGGTTGATAGGAGGCACCACGCACCGTGCAGGAATAACCTTGTTCGAACAGAGGATTCACCACTTGTTCCACTAACAGTTGGTTTAATTCTTCGGGGGAAATGCCCATGGCGGGATTTAAGCGAGCGTATAAAAAGTCTCGGGTTTCACTTAAATCAATCACCGTACAACCTTTCTTTTCAATTAAGTCTTTTGCAGCGGTTAACACATCTTGTAATAAAAATTTTGCGTCAGCGGTGCCAGAGATGGCGTAACCAATTCTCAGCTGTGCTTTAAAACGAAATTCACCATTGGATTCCTCGGTGATGAAAATACCAGCGCGTTTTAAGAAATTAGAAGATTGTTGTAATACATCAGTGCCGCTCTTATTAGTTTTTAGGTCGAGTTTTTCTGCGGTAATTCTTGCAGTATGGTTCGCATTAAATCCACGTTCTAATTGAACGGGCGCATAGGTATCGGAGTCATGAGCATAAGCTTGTTTGTAAGCTTCCCCTAAACCGCCTTCTCCTTGTTGAATGGCCATGAAGTATTGATCCGTGGCGTCATATAAAGCTTTTAAAATGCGGATTTGTTTTTCTAATTGTTTTTTTTGTTCTTCGTAGAGAGGGATTCCAGGGGCGGCTTCTAGTTTCGTAGTGATGTCTGAAAGTTGGGCTTCTAAATGAGAAAGGAATTCTTCAGGGTTGCCTTTAGGATCGCGAAAATTTTTCTTACTAAACTCATCTTTCGTGTTCTTAAGGGCTGCTATTTCTTGTTTGGTTTTTCCGATTTCTTGTTGAATGAATGAGTGCTCCTCATAACTAGAGGGGGTTAACTGAGAGAAATGCTCTAACTTGCTATCTAAAAAAGATTCTTGCTCTTTAAGGCGTTCTTCTTCTTTATCAATAAAACTCTCAAAATTAAAAGTAGCTAAAGTCTCTTGATGCAAAGGAGCAAGTTCCTTATCTAGAAAGTCTTGATAAGCTCTCTGTCGCGTTGCCGTATCTCCTCGTCCTGTGGCAGTTCTTCGGGAAGCAGAGTCGGCGATGGTGTTCAATTGAGTTCGTAAGGATTTCAAGTGAGATTCAATCAAAGCCTTTTCAGGGGGGGCTAAATCCGGATGGCTAAGCAAAGAAGATTTGCTTTCATCGTAGGTGCCTACGGGCTTATTAAAACCGAAAAAACCTTGGTGCACCTGGGGAAAAGACACTGTAGGCATAAAACCTCCGAAAACCATCTCATGCTTATTTTGAGACTCAATGATAACAAAGTATACAAATACTACATTAAGAATACATTAAACCGAAAAAAAAGAATCATACTCTGTTTTAGAAAAAAAAAGCAGCCAAAAGGCTGCTTTTTTCAGTGAAATAAAAAAGATATTAACTTTCTGCCATATCTTTCAATCGTTTTAACGCTTTGATTTTCACTACATTACGAGCGGGTTTTGCTTTAAAAACCGTTTCTTCGCCGGTAAAGGGGTTAATGCCTTTACGAGCTTTTGTAGCGGGTTTGCGAATTACTTTAATTTTCAATAATCCGGGGAGGGTGAATTCACCAGCGCCGCGGGGTTTGATGTGGCTGCCTACGATGTCAGAAATACAATCCATCACTGCAGAAACATCTTTTCGAGCCACATCGGTGGCTTCGCTGATGGTGGAGAGTAATTGTGACTTAGTGGCTGCGGTTTTGAAAATATCAATCATTTTTTTAGACGCAGAGGCTCTGCTGCTAGATGCTTTAGAAGCTGCTTTTTTAGGAGCCGCTTTTTTAGGAGCTGCTTTTCTTTTTGCAGCGGGTGCTTTAGCCACTTTCCGTGTGACTTTTTTTACAGATGCTTTGGATGCTTTTGCTTTTGTTTTTGCTTTCGCTTTTGCAGTTGCTTTTGCCATAGTGTTTATCCTTGAAGTTTCCCTATTGTTAAATAATCTAAAACCTACTTAAATAAGAGCGCCTCTTTGAATGATTATCTGGTGGAAGAATGGAAGGAATCCTTAAAAACCCCCTCATTTTTCCCCTGTAAAGACAAGCACGCAAAACGCCCCCCTATCCACGTGTTACCTTAGCATAGCTAGGATTGTGAAATAAATACGGTTTTTTCAGTTTTCCCTCTTTTTTTTAAGTATTTATAAGACTTTAAAGAAAAAAAGGATGAAAAAGCAGCAGAAGTCTCCTCATCATTTGATATACTCTCTTTTTTTCTGTGAAAAGAGGTTTCCATGGGTTATTACCGCCAACACTTATTTTTTTGTATGAACCAGCGAGAAGGAGGACGTGCTTGCTGTAATGATAAGGGTGCCACCGCCATGAAAGACTATGCAAAAAAACGCATTAAAGCCTTAGGATTGGATGGACCAGGGGGCGTCCGAGTGAGTATGGCAGGTTGTTTAGGTCGCTGTGCCGAGGGCCCCGTTCTTGTGATTTACCCCGAAGGGGTTTGGTATACCTACAAAAATGAAGAAGATATAGAGAAAATTATAAAGTCCCATGTGCTAGAAGGCCGCCCCTTTACGCCTCTTGAACTGCCTGCAGGAGAAGAAGCTTAAACGTTTCAAAATTTTTTACAATTCCTGTATTTTATTTAACATCAGAGTGCTCTCTCACACTTTGTATTAATAGCGATTAATCCTTGTTATATTGATAGAATCAGTGATTTGATGGAAATAGGATCATGAAAGTATTCATTTGCTAAGGCAAAAAAGACCTTAGGATTTAAACCTCGAGAGTTGGAGTGGTTATGCGGTTAGCGGTTATTGTGGCATGTATCGGAATGTTTCTCTCTACTCTTGATTCGGGAGTAATAAATGTTGCCCTACCGTATTTAACGAAATATTTTGATGCGCCGCTTTCTCTTAGTTCATGGACAATATCGCTGTATTTTTTAATGCTTAGTGGAACAATTGTTATCTTTGGGAAAGTGGGGGATCGCTTTGGTCGTGTAAAAACATTTACGCATGGCTTTTTCATCTTTGGCGCTAGCTCTGCCCTTTGTGCTTGTTCCACTTCTATCTACATGCTGATTGTTGCAAGAGGATTGCAAGGGATCGGTGCCGCTATGCTACAAGCAACGGCCCCAGCGGTGATCACGACATTACTTCCAGAGCATAAGAAGGCTCATGCTATTGGATTAATGGGACTGGTGATTGGGCTAGGCCCTGTTTTGGGGCCTGCCGTTTCAGGTTTTTTTATTTCTTTATTATCTTGGCGATGGATCTTTTGGATCAATTTGCCTTTTTGTATTGCAGGAATCTTGATTGCTAATCGTATATGCGACACTGCGGAAAGAGAAGCGCATCCCTTGGATATGGTGAGTATCTTGATTTTTTTAGTAGGAATTTTTTCTCTTGCGTTGGCAATTCTATTACTTTCAGATATACGACAAAATAGTATGTATATTGCATGGTCTTTAGTGTTCTTTGTTATTTTTGTTGTCGTCTATGTCATACATAGTAAAAAAGTGTCGAAGAATCCTTTAATCAATTTAGATCATTTAGTTAATTATAAGTTTATTTTAATTTTGCTGAGCACGTTTACCTTTGGACTTGTTACAGCAACAATTTTAATTCTCCCACCGATTTTTCTTAACTCATCAACTTCGCTTTATCCCTGGCAAATTGGTTTAATTTCTCTTTCTGCACCTATTGGTATCATGTCCACGGCTAGGTTATCTGGTAAAACCATTAATTCTATTGGAGGGAATACGCTAATGCTAATTGGCTTGGGTATCATGGGGATTGCAACGTTAATATTAACAAATATTTCATTGCATTGGACTTTATACTTCTTAATACTTTGCCTTTTTATTTATGGATTAGGAGGAGGGATTTACCAGCCTGCTAATATTTCAGTGACTATGAGTATGTTTTTAGCTAAAAATCAAGGCAGCGTTGCGGGCATTAATAGAATGCTCCATAACTTAGGGAATGCTAGCGGTGTATTGGTTTCTTCTCTGCTTGTGGAAGAGAAGATAGGAGGTGTTCTAACTCAAGGAATGAGATGGACTTGGGAAATATCATTCTTATTACTTTTTTTATCTTTGATGGGAGTATTTTTTATTAAGAAAATGGAAAAACTTAAGTGAGAAGCTTAATAAGCTCGCTTTATATTTAAAATTTCATATAAATTTATAACAGTAAGAAAAATAAGAATTTTTTTAACTTCTATTATGATCCTGAGAATGCTCTTAATTAGATAATTAACTTTTTTCTTGTTTTTATGTGTATAGTATGTACAATTAAAAAGATGAAGAGTGCAGAAATAATAAAAATAATTAAACGTGATGGTTGGGTACAATGTCATCAGAAGGGAAGTCATTGCCAATTTAAACATCCCACTAAAAAAGGGAGGGTGACAGTGCCTCATCCCAAAAAAGATTTACCTATAAAAACAGTAGCAAGCATTTTTAAGCAGGCTGGTATTGATAAGGAGGATATAAAATGAGATATCCCGTAGTGATACATAAAGATGAGTATAGTGACTTTGGTGTGATTGTTCCGGATATTCCTGGATGCTACTCCGCTGGGAGTACTTATGACGAAGCGTTGACTAATGTCATGGAAGCCATTGAGTGCCATTTAGAAGGGTTATTAATGGATAGGGAGCCTATTCCCGTAGGTACTACTATCGATCATTGGATCCATAATGAGGAGTTTGAAAGTGGAGTATGGGCGTTGATCGATATTGACTTGAGTCAAATGTCAGGTAAAGCAAAGCGTATCAACATTACGATGCCAGAACGTGTTTTGAGCCTTATCGACTTATATGCCAAGAATCACGCAATCAAAAACCGTTCTTCTTTTTTAGCGGATGCGGCCCTTAGTTACATGGAAAGCCATAAGTGATGGCTTTGAAAATCTCCTAGGGTTAGGATTGTTTTAGTGCGTTCCTGAGGGATGGGCACTAGCTCCCCTTAAAATTTTTTAATTTCCCCCTTGTGTCCGTGGAAAACCTTCTGTAAGATCCGCCATCCTTAGGGCGGCTTTGTGACCGAAGTGACGCCTTTGAGTGAATGAGGAATGAAGTCAGGTTATGAAAACGTATAGCGCAAAAAAAGAAACGGTGGAACGTGAATGGTTTGTTGTGGATGCAACGGATCAGGTATTGGGTCGTTTAGCTTCTGAAGTGGCAAGACGCCTTCGAGGTAAACATAAGCCCGTATATACCCCCCATGTGGATACAGGGGATTACATCATTATTATCAATGCAGATAAGATTCGCGTTACAGGGAATAAAGCGTCTGACAAGCTTTATTATCGCCATAGTGGTTACATGGGAGGCTTAAAAACAGCATCCTTTGATAAAACACCACCCCATCGCGCCATTGAAATTGCTATAAAAGGCATGTTACCCAAGAATCCCTTAGGCCGTGACATGTTTAGAAAGTTGAAAGTATATTGTGGTTCAGAGCACCATCATGAAGCGCAACAACCTAAACCTTTAGAATTATTCGGAGGTCAAGAATAAGATGGCTCCAAAAGCAGCTCCAAAACAATATTATGGCACCGGTCGACGCAAAGACAGCGTGGCAAGAGTTTTTTTACGTCCGGGCACAGGGCAGTTCGTGGTGAATGAACGCACCATCGAAGATTATTTCCCTCGGGAAACCGCCCAAATGATTATTCGTTTACCCTTAAAACTCGTGGAAATGGATCAAAAGTTTGATGTATTTGTCACAGTGAAAGGGGGTGGCTTGAGTGGTCAAGCCGGCGCAGTTCGCTTAGGAATTGCAAGAGCATTGGTGGAATACGACGAGCAAGGCGGTACCCTCGCAGAAGGGGAAAAAACATTCCGTCGCGTATTGAGAAGCCAAGGATTATTAACACGGGATGCAAGAGCCGTGGAACGTAAAAAAGTGGGCTTACGAAAAGCTCGCAGAAAACCACAATTCTCAAAACGGTAACTGATTTTCTCATGGGGGGGAAAAGGGCGACTTTTTTAGGTCGCCTTTTTTATTTGATGCAGCGGAAAGCTGTAGTGTTTAATTTCATTTAACATAAAGGTTTTTTATGGCAAGACAATATTGGGTGATGGGTAATTGGAAAATGAATGGTTCTTTTGCCTTGATGGAGGAAATGGCGGCGGTTTTAAAACGAGAGCTATCCTCTGAAGAAAAAAGAAGTACAGTGATTTTCCCGCCTTTTACTTATTTAAATGCTTTCCCCCATTATTTTGAAAATGCCTTAATTCAATGGGGCGCTCAAACTGTGAGTTCCCATGAAAATGGAGCATATACGGGGGAAGTGTCCGCAAAAATGTTAAAAGAACTGGGATGCCAGTATGTGATTTTGGGCCATTCAGAGCGAAGACGATTATGTCATGAATCCAATGAAATGGTGGCGGCTCAATTTGAAATTGCAAAACAATATGATTTAACTCCTGTATTGTGTGTGGGGGAAACCTTAGAACAGCGAAAACAAAATGAAACCCTCAAAGTGGTTTTAACCCAAGTAGAAGCCATTATTCTCCATTGTGGTATTGAAGTATTTGAAAAAGCCATTATTGCCTACGAACCTGTGTGGGCTATTGGTACGGGATTAACAGCAACTCCCACGGAAGCGGAAACCGTTCATGAAGCCCTTCGACGGTATGTGGCTACCTTTAATGAAGACATTGCGGAAGCGCTTCCGATTCTTTATGGCGGTAGTGTAACGGCGGAAAATGCTTTTTCCTTGTTTTCCATGGCCAATATTGATGGGGGATTAATTGGGGGGGCTTCTTTAAAACCCAAGGATTTTGTAGCCATTATTCAAGAGGCCCAAAGGGCTTTTTCCTTATCCATCGAAGAGTCTTGGTGAGGGTTCGCCCCCTCTCCCCAACCCTCTCCCGCGAGGGGAGAGGGGGTAGGAAAAACGAGGATGTCTCTATCATATAGACTTCTCGTATTGGCTTCGTTAGAATGACGCATTTTTAAATATTTATGATTTGAACAAGGGGGAGATTAACATGCTAGATTCCTTGATAACCGTGTTACATGTACTCACTTGTGTGGCTTTGGTAATACTTGTATTGATGCAACAGGGCAAAGGGGCTGATATTGGAGCTGCTTTTGGAAGCGGTGCTTCTAATACAGTGTTTGGAAGTCCTGGGGCAAGCAGTTTTCTTTTTAAACTCACCGCAGGATTAGCCACTATTTTTTTTATTACAAGCCTCGCCTTATCTAGTTTTTCCACCACCAGCTTAAAAGCAAAAGATGCTTTTGCCATGCCTGAAGGAATCCCACTTCCACAACAGCAGGAAGCGACCTCTGTTAAAACATCTAGCGAGACACCTAAAACGGGTTCAGAAGTTGAACTTCCAGCCCCTCTGTCTTCGCAACCAGGAATAAAAAAACAGAAATAAACCATAGAATTGCTTGGGAATTGGGACTTTCATTAATATAATACCCCCCCAGCAATCATGAGCCGAAGTGGTGAAATTGGTAGACACGCCGTCTTGAGGGGGCGGTGGCGCAAGCTGTGCCGGTTCGAGTCCGGCCTTCGGCACCAATTGCTAGAAGAATAAGAAATTCGCCGAGGAGTTGCGATGGTAACAAATTACTTTCCAATTTTAATCTTTATCGGAATTGGAATTGCTCTTGGGATCCTCATGATCCTTGTGAGCCGTCTTATTGCACCTCATGTTCCCACCACAGAAAAACTATCTCCCTATGAATGTGGCTTTGACGCCTTCGAAGATGCTCGTTTGCCCTTTGACGTGCGCTATTACTTAGTGGCCATCTTATTCCTTTTATTCGATTTAGAAACTGCCTTCTTTGTACCTTGGGCAGTGGTACTGCGTAAAGTGGGCTTTTATGGTTTTTTCGACATGATGTTATTTTTAGCCGTACTGGTTGTGGGTTTTATTTATGAATGGAAAAAAGGAGCCTTAGAATGGGAGTAGTGGAAAATGCTTTCCATGGTTTTGGCATCACCACCTTAGATAAATTAGTGGCGTGGGCTCAAGGGGCTTCTCTCTGGCCCATGAGTTTCGGTTTGGCTTGTTGTGCAGTGGAAATGATGCATTCCGCGGCGGCGCGATATGATTTAGATCGCTTTGGCGTGTTGTTTCGTCCAAGTCCTCGACAATCCGACGTGATGATTGTGGCGGGCACTTTATGTAACAAAATGGCCCCTGCTTTACGCAAAGTATACGATCAAATGGCGGAACCAAAGTGGGTGATTTCCATGGGTTCTTGTGCCAATGGCGGCGGGTATTATCATTATTCTTATTCCGTGGTGCGAGGATGTGATCGCATTGTCCCTGTAGACATTTATGTTCCCGGATGTCCTCCCTCTGCAGAAGCTTTAATGTATGGCGTGATTCAATTGCAAAATAAAATTCGTCGCCAAGGTTCCATCCAACGTAAGAAAAAGGAGTAGAGCATGGGAGTTCATGATGCCATGGATCCTTCATTTTCTGGGGAAACCCTCAGTGAATCTTTAAAAACTCTTTTATCTTCTTTGAAACAACATTTATCTGAATATATTAAATCTCTCACAGCAGCTCATGGTGAAATCACTTTAGAAATTCAAAGAGAAAATCTTTTATCCGTGGCAGAAATATTGCGACAACATCCTTCTTTTCAATTTGAACAGCTCATTGATGTGTGTGGTGTTGATTATTTAGATTATGGCTTATCTGAATGGAGTACTTATAGCTCCACCACCACAGGGTTTGAAAGGGGAGTACAACCCCCCTCAGAAAAAATCCAAGTGCACGCTTTAGATCGAGGGCGTTTTGCCGTGGCTTATCATTTCTTATCTATTTCCTTGAATCATCGATTACGATTAAAAATATTTTTAGATGAAGATCCTCCCTACGTGGATTCTCTCACTGCTTTATGGCCCAGTGCTTCATGGTTTGAACGAGAAGCTTTCGACTTGTTTGGTATTTTATTTAAAGGTCACGAAGATTTAAGGCGTATTTTGACGGATTATGGGTTTATTGGGCATCCCTTTAGGAAAGATTTTCCTTTAATTGGTACCGTGGAAATGCGTTATGACAAAGCCCATGGGCGTGTGGTGTATGAACCTGTGTCCATTAAGCCTCGTACCTTAGTGCCCAAAGTGATTCGACAGGATTATCGTCGTGAAGCATCCTCTACTTCAGGAGATCCCCATGTCTAACATTCATCATTACACTGTTAATTTTGGTCCTCAGCATCCTGCAGCCCACGGGGTTTTGCGTTTAATTTTAGAATTAGAGGGAGAAGTGATTCAACGGGCGGATCCCCACATTGGTTTATTGCATCGCGCCACGGAAAAATTAGCAGAATCCAAACCCTATAATCAAAGCATTGGTTATATGGATCGATTAGATTACGTTTCCATGATGTGTAATGAACATGGCTATGTATTAGCGATGGAAAAGTTATTGGGAATTACGCCACCTCGTCGTGCTCAATACATTCGAGTGATGTTTGATGAAATCACACGATTGTTGAACCATTTATTATGGTTAGGGGCTCATGCGCTTGACGTGGGAGCCATGACGGTTTTTTTATATTGTTTTCGTGAACGAGAAGATTTATTGGATTGCTATGAAGCTGTATCAGGGGCTCGTATGCATGCCACCTATTATCGACCCGGGGGTGTTTATCGAGATTTACCCGATCGCATGCCCCAATATGAACCCAGTGTTTGGCATTCAGAAAAAGAAACCGCGGTGAGAAATGAAAATCGCAGTGGCAGTTTATTAGATTTTATTGAAGACTTTACCCAACGATTTCCCGCCTTAGTGGATGAGTACGAAACCTTACTCACGGACAATCGTATTTGGAAACAACGGACCGTGGATGTGGGCATTGTGACGAAGGAACGAGCTATGGCCTTAGGGTTTACAGGACCCATGTTGAGAGGTTCTGGTGTGGAATGGGATTTACGAAAAAAACAACCTTATGAAGTTTACTCAGAATTAGATTTTGATATTCCTGTGGGAGTCACGGGAGATTGTTACGATCGTTATTTAGTGCGAGTGGAGGAAATGCGTCAATCCAATCGCATCATTCAACAATGTGTGGCATGGCTTCGAAAAAATCCAGGTCCTGTGCTTTTAAGCGATCATAAAATTACGCCGCCTTCCCGTGTGGAAATGAAACAAGACATGGAATCTTTGATTCATCATTTCAAATTATTTACGGAAGGTTTTTGCATTCCTGAAGGGGAAGCCTATGCAGCGGTGGAACATCCCAAGGGAGAGTTTGGCGTTTATTTAATTTCAGACGGCGCCAATAAACCCTATCGTTTAAAAATACGCGCTCCTGGATTTGCTCATTTAGCCGCATTAGATGAAATGGTGCGGGGCTATATGTTGGCAGACGTGGTGACCATTTTATCCAGTCAAGACATTGTGTTTGGGGAGATTGATCGGTAAATGAATGAAACAGTGAATTTGTCAGAAGCCTCTAAAAAAGCCATTGATGCTTGGCTAGAAAAATATCCTGAAGAACAACGTCGTTCTGCAGTGATCCCTGCTTTACACATTGCACAAGATCAAAATCAGGGGTGGCTTACCACGCACTTGATGAATGAAGTGGCGGATTATCTTCGCATTCCTCGCACGGCAGTTTATGAAGTAGCAACCTTCTATTCCATGTATGATTTAAAACCCGTGGGTCGTCATAAGATTTCTCTCTGCACCAATATTTCTTGCATGTTGGCAAATTCCGATGAAATTGTTCAGTGCTTGAAAAAACGATTAAACATTAATTTTGGTGAAACCACACCCGATGGGGCAGTGACTTTAAAAGAAGTGGAGTGCTTAGGTGCCTGTGTGAATGCACCAGTGATGTTAGTGGATAGAACCTATCATGAACATCTCACTCCCGAGAAAGTGGAAACCATTTTGGCGGAATTGGAGTAACATTGTGAAATCCAGGAATGACGTTTGTTTTCGTACATTGCATTTAGAAACCCCCTGGGCTTTTACCACTTATGAATCCGTGGGTGGATATACCATGTGGCGGAAGATTCTAAGAGAAAAAATTCCTCGGGAAGTTGTATTAGAAGAAATGAAACAATCTTTTTTACGAGGTCGGGGCGGGGCAGGGTTTCCCACGGGATTGAAATGGAGTTTTCTAAATCCAAATGCACCAGGACAAAAATATGTGGTGTGTAACTCCGATGAAGGAGAGCCCGGCACTTGCAAAGATAGAGATATTTTACGATTCAATCCCCATCAAGTCATCGAGGGCATGGCCATTGCGGGATATGTGATGGGAGCCACGGTGGGATATAACTATATTCGAGGAGAATTCTTCGAACCCATTGAACGATTTGAAGTGGCCTTACAAGAAGCTCGAGAGGCAGGACTCATCGGTAAAAACATTCAAGGTTCTGGTGTTGATTTTGAGCTTCATACTCACATTGGCGCGGGGGCCTATATTTGTGGGGAAGAAACCGCTTTATTAGAATCCTTAGAAGGGAAAAAAGGATATCCTCGTTTTAAACCTCCTTTTCCCGCTAATTATGGATTATATGGAAAGCCTACCACGGTGAATAATACAGAGTCTTTTGCTTCCGTCCCCGTGATTTTGGAAAAAGGATCTCAATGGTTTTTAGACCAAGGGATCCCTAATAATGGGGGCACTAAAATTTTTTGCGTATCAGGCCATGTGGAAAAACCAGGTAATTATGAAATTCCCTTAGGGACTCCTTTTAAAGATTTATTGGCTTTAGCAGGAGGAATGCGAGGACAACGTCCTTTAAAAGCCGTGATCCCAGGGGGATCTTCTGCCCCAGTGCTTACGGCAGAAACCATGATGAATTTAACCATGGATTTTGATTCCTTAGCAAAAGCAGGTTCCATGTTGGGATCGGGGGCAGTGATTGTGATGGATGACACCACTTGCATGGTGCGAGTGTTATCTCGAATTGCTTATTTTTATAGTGAAGAATCTTGTGGTCAATGTACTCCTTGTCGCGAAGGTTCTGGCTGGGTGGAACGTATTTTACATCGAATTTTTCACGGCCATGGAAAGAAAGGAGATTTAGAATTATTGGATAATGTGGCGGGCAGTATGATGGGACGCACCATTTGTGTGTTAGCAGATGCCTTGGCCATGCCGGTGCAAAGTTTTATTCGATGTTTTCGTGAAGAATTTGAATATTTTATTCAACACGGAGTGAGTCAAGTGGAAGGCGGTAAAAGAATATGACCATGAAAATAGAAGTGAACATTGATGGTAAAACCTTTGAAGTAGAACCAGGCAAAATGATCATTGAAGTGGCGGATGCAGCGGGCATCGTGATCCCTCGCTTTTGTTATCATAAAAAATTATCCGTGGCGGCCAATTGCCGTATGTGTTTAGTGGAAGTGGAAAAATCAAGAAAACCTTTACCTGCTTGCGCCACACCGGTTACTTCCGGCATGGTGGTACGAACCCGTTCTCCCATGGCCTTAGAATCACAAAAAGCAGTGATGGAATTTTTATTATTAAATCATCCCTTAGATTGCCCCATTTGCGATCAAGGAGGAGAGTGTGAATTACAAGATGTTTCCCTGGAGTATGGCAGCAGTGATTCTCGCTATGATCAAACCAAACGTTCTGTAAAAGATAAAGATCTAGGTCCCTTAGTGGAAACAGAAATGACTCGCTGCATTCACTGTACCCGATGTGTTCGCTTCGGCCGAGAAATTGCGGGAATTTCTGAATTGGGCTCCATGGGTCGTGGAGAACATACAGAAATTAGCACCTATGTGGAAAAGAGTCTCACTTCAGAACTTTCAGGAAATATTATTGATTTGTGTCCCGTGGGGGCACTCACTAACAAACCTTTTCGATATCGCGCAAGAGCGTGGGAATTGACTCAAAGTCCCAGTGTTTCTCCCCATGATGGTGTAGGTTCTAATTTACATATTCATTCAAGACGGAGCCAAGTGATGCGTGTGGTTCCAAAGGAAAATGAAACCATTAATGAAACCTGGATTTCCGATAGAGATCGATTTAGTTGTGAAGGCTTATATCACGAAGATCGTGTTTTATCTCCCATGATTAAACGAAATGGAAACTGGGAAACTGTGGATTGGCAAACCGCTTTGCAAACCGCAGTTGATTCCTTAAAAGCAGTGATTGAAAAACACAATGTGGATGCCATAGGGGCTATTACTACGCCTAATGCCACCTTAGAAGAATTATTTTTATTTCAAAAACTCATGAGAAGTGTGGGATGTCACAACATCGATCATCGATTAGAACAAAGTGATTTTCAACATCAACAAGCCATGGCCACTTACCCCACCTTACCCATATCCATAGAAGCCATTGAACAACAATCTTTGATTTTAGTGGTGGGGGGTAATCCTCAACAAGAGCAACCCATGATTCATCATCGTGTGCGAAAGGCCTATGACAATGGCGCCACACTGTTGGCGGTGAATCCCTTTGATTTTCAATTTAATGTGCCTTTTAAAGAAACTTTGTTGGTGGAAAATCCTCGCCTTCCCCATGTGTTAGGAGGGATTGCCCATGTGATAGGAACGAGAAAAGGTTCTTTTGGAAATGCAAAAGAATTATTAGAAAATATCGTTCCTACAGAAGATGAAACTCGCATGGCAGAAGAATTACTCCAAGGAAAAGCGCCCCTGATTTTATTAGGTGCTCTTGCGCAAAATCATCCTCAAGGAGGATTAATTCATGGACTTTGTCATTGGATTGCTTCTGCCTTAGAGGGACATTGTGGCTTATTAACCACGGGTGCCAATGCGGCAGGCGCATGGTTAGTGGGTGCGGTTCCCCATCGAGGACCCACAGGGCTTAATTTAAATAAACCGGCCTTAGATATTCGTCGCATGTGGGAAACCCAATTGCCCGCCTATGTCTTATTGAATGTGGAACCCGAATATGATTGTGCTCAACCTCAAATGGCGAAAAAAGCTTTAGAAGCGGCAGAGTGTGTGGTGTGTTTATCCACTTACAAAACAAAAGCCATGGAATCTTACGCCCATGTGATTTTACCCGTGGCGGCATTTACAGAAACACCAGGTACTTTCATTAATATGATGGGAACTTGGCAATCCTTTGCTGCAGCGGTTCATCCCCAGGGGGATGCAAAACCTGCGTGGAAAGTATTGCGTGTGTTAGGAAATCTTTTTTCTTTAGATGGATTTCAATATACCACTCATTCAGAAGTGACCGATGAATTGCGTGCTTTGACCGCCCATCATGAACTTGTTCAAGATGCGGGTCCTTGGCGTTATCCAAAAAACTTGCCTTCTCTCTCGGAAGGAATTCAATGTTTTTCTTATTGGCCCATGTATCGAAGCGATCCCTTGGTGCGACGTTCTGAACCTTTGCAAAAAACACCCTTAAGCGAAAGCCCCCGAGTGATGATGTCTTCGGAATTAGGTGCTTCTTTACAATTGAAGGGTGGGGAAAAAGTTCAAATTTCCCAAGGAAAAGAAGCCTCCATGGTATTACCCGTGGAAATTCGTCACGGCCTTGTGGGAAAAACCGTGGCAATTCCCGGAGGATTTTTAGAAAGTTCTCATTTGAAAGAATCTTGTGGCGTGATAGAAATTAAGGCGGCAACATGATAACCAGTGACATCATCGCTTTTGCATGGATCATCGCTAAAATTGTCATGATTTTAGTACCCATCCTTCTCATGGTGGCCTATTACACTTATGCAGAACGAAAAGTCATTGGATACATGCAAACTCGTGTGGGTCCCAATCGAGTGGGGATCTTAGGTTTGGGGCAACCCATCGCGGATGCAGTGAAATTATTATTAAAAGAAATGATCATTCCTTCCGCCTCCAATCCTATTTTATTTTTAATTGCTCCTGTGCTTGCCATTGCACCGGCTTTAGCAGCTTGGGCGGTGATCCCTTTTTCCCAACATTTGGTATTAGCCAATGTGAATGCGGGGGTTTTATATTTGCTGGCCATCACTTCTTTAGGAGTGTATGGTATTTTAATTTCAGGGTGGGCTTCTAATTCTAAATACGCATTTTTTGGCGCCATGCGTTCCGCAGCTCAAGTATTATCTTATGAAATTGCCATGGGTTTTGCCGTGGTGGTGGTGTTGCTGGCGGCGGACAGTGCCAACCTCACAGAAATTGTATTGAAACAATCGGGAGGGATTTGGCATTGGTTTTGGTTACCCTTATTGCCGGTGTTTTTCGTGTTTTTTATTTCTAGCGTGGCGGAAACCAATCGACATCCTTTTGATATGGCGGAGGGAGAATCGGAAATCGTGGCAGGGTTTCACGTGGAATATTCAGGCATTGCCTTTGCTTGTTTCTTTTTAGGGGAATATGCCAATATTATTTTAGCCTGTGGTGTAGTGACCACCTTCTTTTTAGGAGGATGGCTTTCACCTTTTCAAGGCATTCCTGTTTTAGAATCTCTTTTTTCCTTTATTCCAGGAATTGCTTGGTTTTTCTTAAAAACCTGGCTGTTCATGTTTGTGTTTTTGTGGATCCGCGCCACCTTTCCTCGATATCGTTATGATCAGCTCATGCGCTTAGGATGGAAAGTATTAATTCCTATCACCATTGTATGGTTGGTGGTGGTGAGTGTGGCCATTGAATGTCATCTACCGCCTTGGTTTGCGTGAGTGATGGATAAAAGAGGGGACTTATAGTGTTTGACAAATTCATAGAAAAAATAAAATCTTTCATCCTATGGGAATTATTTGTGGGTATGGGACTTACCGGTCGTTATTTATTTTCTAAAAAAATCACTATTCAATTTCCTGAAGAAACCACGCCCACCTCTCCTCGCTTTCGAGGATTACATGCCTTAAGACGTTATCCCAATGGGGAAGAACGGTGCATTGCTTGTAAATTGTGTGAAGCTGTATGTCCTGCTTTGGCTATTACCATTGAAGCAGAACCACGTTCCGATGGATCACGGCGCACTACGCGATATGACATTGATTTGTTTAAATGTATTTATTGTGGTTTTTGTGAAGAATCTTGTCCCGTGGATTCCATTGTGGAAACCACTTTGAAAAATTACCATTTTACAGAGCGTGGGCAAAACATCATGACAAAACCTTTATTGCTTGCCATTGGAGATCAGTATGAGGCTCAAATTGCAAAAGATAAACAAGATGATGCCCTTTATCGATAGGAGATATTGTGAATATTGAGTTTCTCGTTTTTATTGTATTTTCTGTACTTTTAATAGGAAGTGCCTTAGCCATGATTGTGGCGCGAAACACTATTTATAGCGCTTTATTCTTGGTGGTGGCTTTCGTGGCGAGTGCCGTGTTGTGGATCTTGTTAGAAGCGGAATTTTTGGCGTTGATTTTAATTTTTGTGTATGTGGGCGCCGTGATGACTTTATTCCTTTTCGTGGTGATGCTGTTAAATATTGATGTGATTGAACGAGAAAAACATGTGTTTGTGCGGTATTTACCCGTGGGGATCTTACTCATGGTGGGGATGTTAGTTCTCATGCTGTATGTGATTTCTCCCACTCATTTTAGCACTTTAGTTCCTCCTGCAAATGCGCCCGCAGATTATAGCAACATTAAACAATTGGGAATGACGTTGTATACACAATATGGATATCCTTTAGAAGCCACCGCCGTTTTGTTATTGGTGGCCATTATCGCCGCGGTGAGTTTGACCTTTAAGGGGAAACCACAACGCCGTACTCAAAATGTGGATGCGCAATTAGCCGTGAAAAAATCCCAACGGTTACGAATTGTATCCATGGATTCTTCAGCAAACCCATTAAAGACGAAGGAAGGGGAAGAAGGTTTATGATTTCTTTATCTGCCTATTTAAGCGTGAGTGCCTTACTTTTTGGAATTAGCCTCGCAGGTATTATTCTTAATCGAAAAAACTTAATACTCATTTTATTGTGTATTGAATTAATGTTATTGGCGGTGAATACCAATTTCATTGCTTTTTCTCATTACTTACAAAATAACATGGGACAAGTATTTGTATTTTTTATTTTAGCGGTGGCTGCGGCAGAAACAGCCATTGGGTTAGCCATCTTAATGGTGATTTATAGAAAACGACACACCTTAAAGGTGGAAGATTTTAATAAATTAAAAGGATAAATTGTGGAAGAAATGGTTCATACACTCACAGCCATCACCGTGTTTTTACCTTTGATCGGTTGTTTATTTGCGGGTTTAGGATGTAGAAAGTTGGCACCTAGTGTAGCCCAAGGCGTTACCATTGGACTCATGACCCTCGCTTTTCTATTGTCTTTATGGATTATGAAGGCGGTGGTTTTTGATGGGGTGGTGTCTAATGAAGTTTTATATAACTGGGTCACCAGCGGTTCTTTTTCTTTTTATGTGGGATTCCTTGTGGATCCTCTCACTGCGGTGATGATGGTGACGGTGAATTTTGTTTCTTTAGCGGTGCACATTTATAGCATTGGCTATATGAAAGAAGATAAAGGCATTGTTCGTTTCTTTAGTTATATTTCTGGATTTACCTTTGCCATGTTGATGTTAGTCACTGCCAATAATTTTTTCCAATTATTTTTTGGTTGGGAAGGCGTGGGAGTAGTGTCTTATCTCCTCATTGGTTTTTGGTTTGAAAAACCTTCCGCGGTGGCAGGAGGGATCAAAGCGTTTTTAGTGAATCGAGTGGGAGACTTTGGTTTTGTACTGGCTATTGCTGCAGTGCTTACTTATTTTGGTACTCTTGACTATGCAACCATTTTTGAAAAAGCACCTTTGCTTGCCAGCACCCAACCCACCATGATGTTGTGGTCTCATGAAACAGTTTCCATGTTTTCTTTTATTAGTATTTGTTTGCTCATTGGTGCCATGGGGAAATCCGCTCAAATTCCCTTACATGTGTGGCTACCCGAATCCATGGAAGGTCCCACTCCCATTTCTGCTTTGATTCACGCTGCCACCATGGTGACTGCGGGGATTTTTATGATTTGTCGAATGTCTCCTATTTTTGAATATTCCCAAGTGGCCTTATCTTCTATTCTTGTAATTGGTGCCACCACCGCTTTATTTACGGGATTTCTTGCCCTAGTGCAGTATGACATTAAGCGAGTGATTGCCTATTCCACCTTATCTCAATTGGGATACATGATGACGGCCTTAGGAGCGTCTGCTTATGCGGCAGGGTTATTTCATTTAGTGACCCATGCGGCTTTCAAAGCGTTGCTCTTCTTAGCGGCGGGCTCCGTGATTGTGGCCATGCATCATGAACAAGACATGCGAAAAATGGGAGGGCTTCGTAAATACATGCCCGTGACCTATCTTACTTTTCTAGTGGGTTCTCTTTCTTTAGCGGCGGTTCCTCCTTTTTCTGGATTTTTCTCAAAAGACAGTATTATTGATGCAGTGTCTCTCACTCAACTGGCGGGTGGGGATTACGCCTATATTTGTCTTTTGATAGGGGCTTTTGTCACGGCGCTTTATACCTTTCGTGCGTTGTTCTTAACATTCCATGGTGAAATGCGAATGTCAGAGGAAGTGAAATCCCATCTTCATGAAACCAGTGGTGTGATCACAGGACCTTTGTGGGCTCTGGCCATTCCTTCCGTATTTTTAGGCGCTTTCATGATTAAAAGTGTTTTATATCCTTCCGCAGGAGGATTTCATTTATTAGGAAAATCCTTGTTTGTACTTCCTAATCATGATGTGGTGGCTCAATTACAAGAGGAATTTCATGGAGTGATCCCTATGATGCTTCATAGTGTGTTTACTCTCCCTTTTTGGTTTGCCATGGCAGGAATTGGTGTTGCCGTATTGTGTTACAGCGTGTATCCCTGGCTTCCTCAATTTTTTGCAGAGCGATTTTCCTGGATTTATCGTGTATGGGTGCAGAAGTATGGATTCGACACTTTTAATGAATGGTTTTTTGTAAAGGGAGGTTGTCGTACCGCGGATTGGTTGTATCAAGTGACGGATAAAGAATTAATTGATGATACTTTTGTAAATGGTTCAGGGCGTATGATCCAATGGTTGTCTTTAACCCTTCGTCGTTTGCAATCCGGATATTTATATCACTATGCCTTTACCATGATTTTAGGGGTGGTGGTTTTTTTAGTGTGGATGATGGTTTAGGAACATAACATGTTAACGAATATACCTTTACTTTCTTTATTGATTTGGGTTCCCATTGTGGGTGGCTCTTTGTGTTTATTAACGGGGGGCGATGAACATGCTTCTCGTGCGCGGTGGCTTGCATTGGCCGTGTCTTGCGTTGCCTTATTGTTATGTGTTCCTTTATATCTTCAATTTGATATCACTTCCTATGCCATGCAATTTACGGAGCATGTGAGCTGGATCCCTCGATATGGAATTTATTATGATTTAGGGGTGGATGGGATTTCCATGCCCATGATTGTGTTAACCACGTTTACAACCCTCGTGGTGGTGATTGCTGCTTGGGATGCCATTAAAACAAGAGTGGCCCAGTACATGGCTACCTTCTTAATCATGCAGGGCATGATGGTGGGTGTATTTGCAGCTTTAGATTCTGTGTTGTTTTATGTGTTTTGGGAAGCCATGTTAATTCCCATGTATTTATGTATTGGAATGTGGGGAGGCCCCAATCGAACCTATGCTTCTATTAAATTTTTTCTGTATACCTTTTTAGGTTCTGCCCTCATGTTAATTGCTATTTTATACATGCGATTTCATGCCCAGAGTTTCGAGATTTTAGATTTTTATACTCTTAAACTGACGATGAATGAGCAAATCCTCATTTTTATTGCTTTCTTATTTGCCTTTGCAGTGAAAGTTCCCATGTGGCCTGTGCATACTTGGTTGCCGGACGCTCATACGGAAGCACCTGCAGGGGGATCCGTGGTGCTGGCGGCTTTAATGTTGAAAATGGGTGTGTACGGTTTTTTAAGATTTACCATGCCCATTGTACCTGATGCTGCACAACACTTAGATTGGTTGATGATTGGATTGTCTTTAATTGCCATTGTGTACATTGCCATGGTGGCCTTAGCTCAAAAAGACATGAAGCGATTGATTGCGTATTCTTCCATTGCTCATATGGGTTTTGCCACCTTGGGCTGTTTTATGGTGTATATGATTATTGCAAGAACGGGAAATACGAAAGATGCTTTTTTAAGTTTAGAAGGTTCCATGATGCAAATGATTTCCCATGCTTTTAGTACGGGGGGAATGTTCTTTGGCGTGGGCATTCTTTACGATCGCATGCACAGTCGGTTGATGGCAGATTACGGTGGCGTAGCTCATCGCATGCCTATTTTCGCTGCCTTTTTTATGGTGTTTGCTTTGTCTAATGTGGCATTGCCAGGCACCTCAGGCTTTGTGGGAGAATTCATGATTGTATTGAGCGCCTTCCGAGCTAGTTTTTGGATTACCTTTTTTGCGGCCACCACTTTGGTGTTAGGAGCGGCTTATACTTTATGGATGTATCGACAAGTATTTTATGGGCCTATTCAAAATCCAAAAGTAGAACATTTACAACCTTTGAAATTTCCAGAAGCTGCTGTATTGACTTTATTAGCCATGGTGGTGATTTTTCTGGGAGTGTATCCAGATGCCTTACTGAATGTGTTTCACGCCACAGTGGGTCATTTATTAAAATTAAGTTTAGCCACTAAATTAGTGTAATTGAGAGGGGGATCACATGCCATCAGTGCAAGGATTTTATTTAACCTTGGCATCGCCGCAATTTTTTGTATTAGTGATGGCGTGCCTTACGTTACTCGTGTCACTTTTTACTAGGAAAAAATATTCCTTATGGACTTATGGATTATCTCAAGTCACCTTATTGGGTGCTATTGCTTTAACGGTTCATTGGTATGACATGCCCAGCGCCTTATTATTTCATGGGCAAATGGTTTCAGATAAAGTGTCTGGCATATTAACTATTTTTATTTGTGTCATGACCTTTCTTGTTTTGTTATATTCTCAAGATTATTTAAAACAGCATAAAATGCCCCAAGGGGATTATCATGCCCTCACTTTGTTTTCCACCTTGGGAATGATGGTGTTGGTTTCTTCCTATAGTTTAATTTCCCTCTATGTGGGATTGGAATTATTTACTCTTCCTCTGTATGCCCTCATTGCTCTTCGTCAGGATCATCCCATGTTTTCTGAAGCGGCGATGAAATATTTTGTCATGGGAGCATTGGCTTCGGGAATTTTATTGTATGGGTTTTCCATGATTTATGGAGTGACTCAAAGTGTGGAATTAGCCAGTATTGAAACTGCCGTGTCCCATTTATCAGATTCTCAAAATTATGTAGTGATTTATGGATTAATTTTTATTTTGGCGGGAGTGGCTTTCAAATTAGGTGCAGTGCCTTTTCATATGTGGGTTCCCGATGTGTATGAGGGATCTCCCAATACAGTGACCTTAATGATTGCCACAGGACCTAAAATTGCAGCTTTTGGGTTGGTGGCCCGATTATTAGTGGAAGCCTTGCCTGATACTCACATGGCCTGGCAGCATGGATTGATTTTAATTGCAGTGTTATCCATTGCTTTAGGAAATATTGTGGCTATTGTGCAATCTAATATAAAACGCATGTTGGCTTATTCCTCCATTGCCCACATGGGATATATGCTCTTAGGTCTCATTGCAGGAACCACGAATGGGTATAGTGCGGCTATGTTTTATATTTTAGTATATTCCATCATGTCTCTTGCAGCCTTCGGATTAGTGTCCATGTTAAGTCGAGATGGAATTGATATTCAGAATATTTCAGATTTGAAAGGATTAAATGCCAGGAACCCATGGCTTGCTTTTATGATGCTTGTGGTGATGTTTTCCATGGCAGGAGTCCCACCTTTAGCAGGCTTCATGGCAAAAATTGCTGTGTTAGAAGCGGTGATCAGCGTGGGGCAAGTATGGCTTGCAGTGTTTGCCTTACTGTTCGCCATTGTGGGGGCTTACTATTATTTACGGGTAGTGAAAGTCATGTATTTCGACGAACCCCATAAAAACACAAACATTGAATTACCCGCCTTGGATATGCGCATTGCCATGACGGTGAATGGCCTCTCTGTATTAGTCTTAGGTATTTTCCCTGCCGTATTAATGGGCCTGTGCCGCAGCGCGTTTTGATTTTTGGCTCGATGCGGGCTTTCAATATTGCCTAAATAGAAGTGGCACTTCTATTTAGGCAAAAAAGGCGTAACATATTGATTAATATAGATAAAAAATCAGATTTTTAATAATCGGTAGAGTTTATGTAATATGATAGGTGATGCCAAGCATGGCAGCATTGGTGCTCGCGCTGATTTTATCACGGTAGGTCACAACTCCTGACAGAGGATTGGCTAAATCTGTGGTGGTAATGTTACCGATACTGGGTTTGTTACCATGTAGGGTACCGTAATTAACGTGATCATATTCGAGTTTAAGAGATATGCTTTGTGCCACATAATGTTCTATGCCCAGTGCTAATAATAATCCCGTATCATAATGACGATCATGAAAATTGGTAGCGCCACTGTTGGTAACTGATGGATCATCACTCTCATTGAAACTAGCTTGTCCTTTGATTTTCACCTGAGTCCATGTAGGTCCTATCTTGCCATATAGTAAAGAGTCTTTCTGTAAAACAAGGCCTGGGCTCAACAGCAAGCTTAGCGGATTATTCATGGTAGTTGTACTGGCCACCATAAAATGCAAAGGTTGTTGTGGGCTGTGAACGGAAAACGAAGAGGATGCTTTTAAATGTTGAAAAGCCGCATCACCCTCAACACCAATATAAAACTTCTGCCCAAAGACATGGCCAATCCCAAGGGCCACATCACCTAACCAAGAGATATGTGATATGTGGTTATTATTTTGCATAATGATATCAAATCCGCCACCATTATTTCTTTGAGGTGCCACTTCAAAATTTTGATTGAAATGAAACTGACCTTGGTTACCTCCAAGAGCGGCTCCCACATAAAATCCATTAAATGGCAGTGCAAAGGAAATAGTATGGAATGTACTAAATAGGATGGCCAAGCTGATTTGTTTGTGAAGTTTTCTCATTGATATCTCCTTTTATCAATTACCTCTTTTGAGTTTCACCTTAGAGAAACTCAAAAGTCAAGATAAATTTTCCTAATGTAATATTCCCATGGATGTTTAACAACTGGGAGCAGGAGTATCTGAGAAGCTTTCTTCCATGAGGCGAGAAGGCCTGAAAGGGTAATGTTCCTCCTCTGGAAGAATATTCCATTCTTTGCATTGTGTTTGTAATTCTTTGCTGAGTCTTATTGGATGTGAGAATTTTAAGTGAGTGAAGGCTTGATGATTCCCGTTTCTTTTCGCTTCGATAATTAACTGAAGGATTCCTTCCATTTCATGTAAATGGGGTGTATCAATGTGAAAAGTTCTATCGAAGTCAGGGGTATGGTACATTTTAGCTAAGATTTCACGGGAATCGGGAGAGAGCCTTCTAATGTGAAGACCTGCGAAAGAGACGTAAGCATCAGGAAGTGATTCAGTAACCGGTGTTGGTTCAGGAATTGGTGCAACGATTGTTTTTGCTGGAGGAATAGAAGCGGGATCTACAAAAGAATGTTCTCCTGCAAATTCATAACCTCGCTGTTGTAACTTTGTATGGAAAAGATGTCCTAGTTGAATGCCTGTGGGTAAATATATTTTACGTGGGGAGGAAGGGGAAAGGGAGGGTAATGATTCTAAAAGGAGATCCAATCGGTGCAAGGGAAGAGGAGCGTGAACGTAAATTTCAGAAAGGCTTTCCTTACTTCTCAATGCCAAAGCAAGCTCTTGAAGAGATGTTTCTGTGAGTTGCACAATATGGAGTGCGTTTTTTTCATAATGAAATGATGGCCGTTTAGCAACAGCAGAAAAAAAACGAGGACCCACAATTTTAAAAACGGCTTCAAATTTTTGTAACATTTAAAATCTCCAATCAGTAATAAGTTAATAAGAAAAATCGGGTAAAGAAGCAGAAACTTCGTCAGGAGTCCCAGATTCTTGTACGCGGATCCCTTTTTGTTGTAACGTGTGTTGCTCCATAGGACTAAAAGAATTTTGATGAACTTTTAATACGGTGGTAGGGTATCTGATTCGGTGGGATTCAGTAATGGCCCGTACTAAGAAGCGTCGATCTTCTGGCGATAACCAAGTTTTTACTTCTAAGGTCTTCGGAGCAAAAGTATGGAAAGTATCTTCTTGAGAAAGAAACTCTGTGGTTTCCTTAAGAGCTTCTGGGGTGAGTTTTTCTAGACATAAAGTATTAGTCCCTAGCTTACGATAACCAGGAGTTATTGAGGAAGCCATAGAACTGAAAAATCTACGCACAAGTGGAAACATGAATAGTTTTCTCCTGAATAAAAAATTTATTTTAAAAATAAAAAAATTCGCGAAGGATTATACCCAATGGGATCTAAAAGTCTAGAAACCTCAGTTCTGAGTTTTTAACTCATTGATTCAATGGCTCGGGGTTATTGAAGATAATAAGCGGACATGGCTTCATGCAAGGGACGGTGATGAAGAGAGGAAGATTGTAATTTTGATTTCATTAAACTATTCACGGCGGGTTGTTGAGCAAGGGCTAAGAGGGGTTTTTCATAGGCTTTTAAAAATTGCGTAGTCACTTCCGCCATGCGTAATCCTGAACTATCAGGGCTTGCTTGCCAAAAGGAAGCATCAGAATATTTTACTAAGGTGGTGAGCACACTTAATTGTTGTTCTGGAGATAATTTTGAAATACTCGTAACGAGGGCATCAATGGTGCTACTGGGTTTTTCTCCCGCAAGACGATATTCTACGAGAATATCAATGGGAAGGTATTGAACGTATTGATTAGAGCCTTGAGCCAATTGTAAATAAGTTTGAAATTGTTTCATGTCATGGGCGGACCATCGGTTGGGGGGGTAAATGCTTCCCACTAATTGTTCCCCGTAAAATACCACGAGACGATTGACGGTTTGGGGATTACTGGCAATGATTTTGGGGAATTGATTTTCTAGGGTGTATAAGTTGTTTAATTCATTGAGTCGCATGAGGGAAGAAATGGCCTTATCCACAATGAGGGGGAAATCAGTTTTTTCTTTTAGAGCGGGAAGTTTATCTGCCTTCGCAAAATTTCTCATGAGAATGTCCACGTCTTCTTGAACATAGTCATTGGAAACATCTAAATAAATGATTCCTGCAATGAGGGATAAGTGAAGGGTGTCCACTTGGATTTGAGTTTCTAGGGCAGAAAATTTTTGTTGGGTATCCGCTTTAAATTGCCCTTCTGCTTTTGATAAGGCAGTATCCATGCGTTGGCCTAGCAATTGTAAATTTTCTTTATTTTTTGCCTCTATTTTGTCAGAAACAGACACACTCACTAGATTTTGCATCCCAAACCAGGCAGAGGGTGCCAGGATGGCAAAAAAGATAATGACGGAAGCGCGAGCATAAAACATGCGCAACTTAGTGCGGCGGTCCATGTTTTTTTCCACTTGGTAAACCACGCTGTTTATAAAAAACTCACTTAAATTGCGATCGCTATCCACGGCTTTGGCAATGCGTTCCAAATCTTCCGCACTAAAGGAACTTCTTGTGTCGTTTTTTTCCCCATCCATGGACTTCTTCCCTTGAAAACAAAGAATATTTCTTTTGGAGTATAGCAGCGAATGGGGAAAAGAAAGAGGATCGATTTATTTTTGATCATGCTCTTTTTTTGCTATTATTGCTTGAGAAATTCCAGTGCGTTGCCTAGCTTTCAGCATTTCACTAATTAATTGATATTCCTCGCTTAATGCTTCGTATTTTTCTAATATCTGTGGATCGCTTAAAAGCTCTCGCTTCAGATCACTGTGGGATATGTATTTCGCTTTCATTTGTTCACCTCTTTCATTCGGTCTTTCGTAAGTTAAGGTGGAAAATCCTTTCTCCCTCTTCAAAAGCCCCCTATCGACAAGGTATCAGCAAGAGCTGATACCTAAAGTGCTCTTGGAAAATTTTTCACAAGAGATTGAGTTGGCTCCGTAATTGGTGAATAAGTTCTAAGGGAGCTTCTGTTTTTTCTATAATCGCTTCATTTGAATGGCCTTCTTGAAGAAGGCGGAGGATCTTGATAGTGGTTTCAATGCCTTCAGCTTTTCCTTCTTCTATGCCGATGGCTTTTCCTTCTTTAAATCCAGTGGCGAGAGAATCTGACACCATGGTTCTTTCTGTGCTAACCATGTCCCAGTATTTGAGATAGGCGTTAAGTTCGGCGGGAGTGTAGGCTGCTTCTTCACTCAAGGCCACCGCTTCTTTAATTTCGGGAACAGAAAGCCACTCTTCAGGGATTTTCGTCGTTTCATTATCTAATTCTTTCATGAAGCGTAGCCATAATACTTGTAATCGCTTATGAGCAATGGAGGTGGGTTGGAATTTGGGAAGTTCGATGAAAATAAGTTGTAAGTCATCAATGCTGCGATTTTGATTTTTCACGTGGCCTAATTTGAAATGGTGATACCATTCCGGAGTGTCATGATCAAACGTGGTGGCCACAAGACCTAATCCATACACAGGTTTTAAGCGATCGTATTCTTCACCTCTTCTTATTTGGTGTACATACGCCGTGCTGGCACCGTATAATAGCCGCTGCATAAAACTCGTGGTCCATTGCACTTGCATTTCCACAATGAAGGTACGACCGTGACTGTCTCTACATTTCACATCCACAATGGTGTACTTGAAGCCTTCAATGACGGGCACTTGTTCGTTAGAAAGATATTCTAAGGATTCAATGGGGCTATCTTCCGGCAAAGGAAGCACCGCATTTAAAAAACTCATGAGTAAACGTGGATGCTGACCAAAGATTTTTTTGAATACTACATCCGCTTTTGGGTCAAGATATCGCCCCATGATGCACCTCGATGGATAGAAATAAATAGGCTTAGTATACCTTAGAATGCCAAAAATAAAACAAGCTTCTTTTGAAAAAAATGAGGATATGAGAATGTCAGAAGGGGTTGTAAGTTAAAGGGTGGGGTGGGTTTTGAGAGTGAAAAAAATCAAAATGGTAGTGGGAAAGGACAGTTAGGAGAAAAAATGGGAGACATTTTTAAATTGGTTTGACAATATATATTAAGCTTAAGATATGGAAATACCTTATAAAAATAGGAAAATTCCTATACACCACAAGACATTTTCACCCTTAAGAACATACTTCCTTGAATTATGGGTAAATCTTGTTTACAATCCCCCTCCTAGTTGATGCGGGGTGGAGCAGCTTGGTAGCTCGTCGGGCTCATAACCCGAAGGTCGTAGGTTCAAATCCTGCCCCCGCTACCAAACAACTTTTCACATGATAATAATAATGAAGGAACCCCGTTAGGGGTTTTTTGTTATTAGGTGTGAAAGAAAATCTAAGTGGGTATTGAATAGAATGAAGGTTGAACGACTCAATCAATTGATTGCGCCAGTGGTTCAAGGGGCGGGCTATGAGTTTGTGGGATGCATTCCTATGAACCAAGGAGGCAGCACCTTGCTTCGTATCTATATTGATAAACCAGGGGGCGTCACTGTGGATGATTGTGCAGTGGTGAGCCGCCAGGTGAGTGCCCTATTAGATGTGGAAGATCCTTTAGAAGGTTCATACCATTTAGAAGTTTCTTCTCCGGGAATTAAG
>Ga0233425_10000260_pt1 | contig 140153 bp, 128 predicted proteins | sample Watercolumn_Towu_2_FD_181712 | JGI IMG/M metagenome (GOLD analysis project Ga0233425, IMG submission 181712) | Freshwater microbial communities from Lake Towuti, South Sulawesi, Indonesia - Watercolumn_Towuti2014_140_MG | ecosystem: Environmental > Aquatic > Freshwater > Lake | place...
TCCGGATCGCATCGTGGTGTTCCAGGAATTCGATCAACTGCCGCCGTGGAAAACCGTCAAGCAGAACGTCATGTTCCCGCTGCGACACGCGCGCGGATTGTCGAAGGCCGAAGCCGCGGACGTGGCGCTGCATTTTCTCGACAAGGTTGGCCTGTCCGCATTTGCCGACGCCTATCCGCACACGCTGTCCGGCGGCATGAAGCAACGCGTGGCGATTGCGCGCGCGTTGGCGATGCGGCCGAAGGTGCTGCTGATGGATGAACCGTTTGCCGCGCTCGACGCACTGACGCGCCGACGCATGCAGGAGGAATTGCTGGCGCTTTGGGAGGACGCGGCGTTCACGCTGTTGTTCGTCACGCACTCGATCGAGGAAGCGCTGGTGGTAGGCAGCCGCATTTTGCTGCTGTCGCCCCATCCGGGCCGCGTGCGCGCGGAGCTCAACAGTCATCAGTATTCGCTGGCCAGCCAAGGCAGCGCCGATTTCCAGGCCGCCGCGCAGCGCATCCATCAGATGCTGTTCGAGCAGCCGGCCGATGGCGTTTTGGCAGCGACGGAGACCGACGCCGCGCACGCGCCGCAACCCACCGTTCACGCCGCGGGGCAACGATCATGAGCACGATGCAAGCACCGTTGCGCGCCGAGTACGAGCGCGCACTGGAACCGTTCACCGCACAGCCGCTGTCGCAGGCGTTGCCGTGGCATCGGCGGCTGTGGGAGCTGGGCTGGCTACGCAAGGGCGCGCTGCTGATCGTGCTGGCGCTGATCTGGGAGATTGCCGCGCGCGTGCAGGACAACGATTTGCTGCTGCCGACGTTCATGGCCACGGCGCGCGCGTTTGTCGATGCCATCGTCGACGGAGAATTGCCGGGCAAGGCCGTGGTGTCGCTATCGGTATTGCTGCAGGGCTATGCCGCCGGGATCGTGCTGGCATTCGTGCTGACCACGCTGGCCGTGTCCACGCGCATCGGCCGCGACCTGCTCGAAACGCTGACCGCGATGTTCAACCCATTGCCCGCGATCGCGCTGTTGCCGCTGGCGTTGCTCTGGTTCGGCCTGGGCAGCAAGAGCCTGATTTTCGTGCTGGTGCACGCGGTGCTGTGGCCGTTGGCATTGAACACCTATGCGGGGTTTCGCGGCGTGCCTGAAACGCTGCGCATGGCGGGCCGCAACTACGGGCTGCGCGGGCTGCGCTACGTCGTGCTGATCCTCGTGCCGGCGGCGCTGCCGGCAATCGTTTCGGGGCTCAAGATCGGCTGGGCATTTGCCTGGCGCACGCTGATCGCGGCCGAACTGGTGTTTGGCGCTTCGTCGGGCAAGGGCGGTCTGGGCTGGTACATCTTCCAGAATCGCAACGAGCTTTACACCGATCGGGTCTTTGCCGGGCTGGCCACGGTGATCCTGATCGGGCTGGCCGTGGAAGGGCTGGTGTTCACCACGCTGGAACGCCTGACGGTGCGGCGCTGGGGCGTGCAGCACTGAGTCATCGAACTGCCGAGCGATTGCGGCAGCGTGGCTTGCCGCAGTCATGAAGCCGGCGTATCGTGACGGGCCATGACGACAATCCATCATGCCGCGGCCCAGGGCTTCTCCGCCCAGGCCGATACCTACGCCCGCGGGCGTCCCGATTATCCCGCCGAGATCGGCGACTGGCTGCGCGATACGCTGGGCTTGGCCGAGGGCCGGAGCGTGCTCGACCTGGGCGCCGGCACCGGCAAGTTCACGCGCCTGCTGTTGCCCACCGGCACCAGCGTTATCGCCGTGGAACCGGTCGACGCCATGCGCGCGCAACTGTCGTCCCGACTGCCTGACGTGACGGTGCTGGCGGGCAGCGCGGAATCGATGCCGCTGCCCGATGCCAGCGTCGATGCGGTGGTTTGCGCGCAGGCGTTCCACTGGTTTGCCAACGCCGCGGCGATGCAGGAAATCCGCCGCGTGCTGAAGCCGGGCGGACGGCTGGGGCTGGTCTGGAATGTCCGCGACGAATCGTATCCGTGGGTGGCCAAGCTTACGGCGATCATGACGCCGTACGAGGGCGATGCGCCGCGTTTCTACAAGGGCGACTGGAAGAAGGTGTTCCCGGCTGAAGGGTTCGGGCCGCTCGCGCTGACGCGCCTGCCCTATACCCACAACGGCTCGCCCGAGCATGTGATCGTCGATCGCGTGATGTCGGTGAGCTTTATTGCGTCGTTGCCGCAGTCCGAGCAGGATGCGGTGCGCGCGCGGCTGCGCGAAGTGATCGCCACCGATCCGGCGCTGCAGGGCCGCGACGAGGTGTCGTTCCCGTACAGCACCGAAGCCTACTGTTGCCAGCGCCTGTAGCCGCCAACGCCATCGCTCAGGCGGCAGGCGCCAACTGGGCGCGGTAGCGCACGGCCAGCACCTGGCTCAGTCCCAACGCGGCCAGCGCGCTGAGCGCGGCAAACAGGTACACGGCCGGATAGCCGCCGTGTTTGGCGATCAGGCCGGCCACCGGGCCGGTCAGGCCCAGCGCGAAATCGAGGAACAGTGCGTAAGCGCCGAGCGCCGAGCCGCGGTTGGTCGCGGGCACGCGCTTGACCGCTTCCATGCCCAGTGCGGGAAACACCAGCGAGAAGCCGAACCCGACCACCGCGGCGCCGGCCAGCGCCTGCCATGGCGCATGAGCCATCCAGATGATGGCAAGTCCGGCCGCTTCGACGGCAAACGACACCAACGCGACCGCATAGCCGCCAAAACGTCCGATTGCATCGGCCATCACCAGTCGCGTCAGCACGAAGCAGGTGCCCAGCGCCGTTAGCGCCAGCGCGGCGTGGTCCCAGCCATGGCTGGCGTAATAGAGCGTGATAAATGCGGTGATCACGCCAAAGCCGACCGACCCCAGCGCCAGGCAAAGCCCGAACGGGGTCATGGCGCGAAACACGCGGCGAAACGGCAGGCGCTCGCCCTTGAGGATCGGCACGGGCGGGCGGCGGCGCGCCAGCAGCAACGCCACGCCAGCGATCACGGCCGTCACCACGCCAATCGTGCCGAGCCCGCCGAATCCGGCCAGTACTACACCCACCGGCGCACCCACGGCCAGCGCGCCATAGGTGGTGATGCCGTTCCACGAGATCACCTTGGCGGTGTGCCGCGCCCCGGCGCTGCTGATGCCCCACGCGATCGTGCCGGTGGTGACCAGGCTTTCGCCGGCGCCCAGCATCAGCCGCGCCGCCAGCAGCCACGTCAGTCCCAGCCAGTGGCTGCCGGCAAACAACGCGGCGATCAGCGTCAGCACGCCGCTGCCGGTGCAAAGCATCAGGCCGGTGAGCACGGACCGCTTGGGCCCCTGCGTATCGCACAGCGTGCCGGCCCACGGGCGGCTCAGCAGCGTGGCCAGATACTGGATGCTGACGGCAAGTCCGGCCAGCACCGCGCTGTAGCCGAGATCGCCATGCACGAAGCCGGGCACCACCGCCAGCGGCAGACCCACCGCGAGATACGCGATGAAGTTGAAGGCGACCACGGCAAGGATACGGCGGGTCACATTATCAGTGGCGGATTCGCCATGCGGCGGCGACGCCGGGGAAAGGCTTGGGGAAGACATCGTGATTTGGGGGCGCGCAAGTGGCCGGACTTTCGCATTCAGGAATGAAAACCTAGGGAAAACCCGGAAGGCGACATCATACCGGCAATGTCGGCGGCGCGTGCGCCGGGCGTGCCGTTGCCGTTCCATTGACAACCCCCAGGCCGTTCTATACGGTGAGTGCCCGTTCCGATTGCCCAACTGCCGCCGATTTGCGGCCATGTCTCGATGCCCCGCAAAGCCGCCCAGATCTCCGAAGCCGACAAGCACGCCGCAGAAGGGGGCGCCGTCGCCGTCGATCGGGCGCTGTTCGTGCTGTCGGTGTTCCGGATCGGCGATGCCGCGCTGGGCCTGGCCGAACTGGCACAGCGCAGCGGCCTGTACAAGAGCACGCTGCTGCGGCTGCTGGCATCGCTGGAACATGCGCGGCTGATCCAGCGCCTGCCCGACGGACGCTATGCGTTGGGCTCCGAGATTGCGCGGCTGAACGCGGTGTACGCGGCGGCGTTTTCGCTGGAGCAGGTGGTGATGCCGGCGCTGCGCGAACTGGTGCGCGTCACGCGCGAATCGGCGGCGTTTCATGTCGAACAGGGCGAACATCGGCTGTGCCTGTATCGCGTGGATTCGCCGCAGCCGGTGCGCGACCATATCCGCGCCGGCGACCTGCTGCCGCGCAACCGCGGCGCGGGCGGCCGCGTGCTGCGCGCATTTGCCGGCGCGCGCGGAGAGATCTACCAGCGCATCCGCGATGAAGGCGTGATTGCGCTGGTCGGCGATCGCAGTCCGGACATCGCCGGCGTGTCGTCGCCGGTGTTCGGCCCCGGCGGCGAACTGAAGGGGGCGCTGACGCTGACGTGTCCCACGCCGCGTTTTTCCCCGGCATTTCGCCAGCAGGTGCTCGACGCCGCGCGCGCGCTCACGCTTGAGTTGGGCGGCAGCTTTCCCGACGTGGCGCCCGCGCCGGCCGGGGCTCGCGCAACGCACGACGCCACGCGCGATCCTGCCCAGCCGCTCGCGCTGCCGCACGACGACTGAGCTTGTAGCGGCGGCCAGCGGCGTCCGCCGTGCGATGCCCGCCGCGCTTTTTGTCGCCGCCGCGCTTTTCCTTCTATTTCAATCTGTTACGGCGCGTGTGTACCCGGCTTGTCGGGGGTGCCCGCACCCCCGGACGCGGGCTATGATGCGAGCTTTCGCGCCGATCAAACAGCCGTTGCCCCGTTGGGTCGCCCGTTAAGGGTTAACGTGGATAACGGCAGCCGCCTCCGGTAGCTTTAGAGGATTTCAATTCCCGTGCACCTGGCTCAGCAGACCATTCTGGTCGTCATGATGGTGGTTTTCTCCAGCACCCTGGTCATGGCCGCGGGGCTGGTCCTTGCGCTGCGCGCAAGCGACGCGGGTCGCCTGTGGGCCACCGGCCATGTGGTGGCGTCCGGCGCCGGTCTGGTGGTGGCCGCCGGCGCCGCCGACGGATCGCTGCAGCTTGCCGCGCTGGGGGCCGGTTTCTATCTGATCGGCCGCCTGACGATCTATCGCGGCGTGCGCGCCTACTACGGTCTGCCCGATCGCGCCGCGCTGCTGCGCGGCATCGGTATTGTGGCGTTCGTGCTGGTGGTGCTGATGGCGGGCGTGTCCGATGGCCGGCTGCTGGTGCACGGCGTGGCCTACGGCATGCTGGCGATGATCTCGTTTGCCACCATCGTCACCATGCTGGGCAGCAAGCGCGGGCGCACCAGCATCGGCGGACCGCTGGTGCTGGCGTCGCATCTGGTGCTGCTTGGCTCGCAGGTGGCCGCGCTCAGCTATGGAGCGGCGTTCAAGGGCATTGCCATCACGCCGTTCTTCCTGCAGACCAGCTCCAGCATCTGGCCGCTGGCGCCAATGGTGGCCGTGTTGCTGGGCCTGTTCGGCTTCAGCCTGATGGCGATGGAGCAGATCATCGCGCAGAACGAAAACGGTGCGCGCCTGGATGCGCTGACTGGCCTGCTCAATCGTGGCGCGCTGGACATGACGGCGGTGGCGATGGTGGCGCGCTGGCAGCGCGACGGTGACGCGCTGTCGTGCCTGGTGATCGACGTCGATCATTTCAAGCTGGTGAACGACCGCCACGGCCATCACGCTGGCGACAGCGTGCTGCGCGAGATTGCCACCGCGCTCGATAATTCACGGCGGGCGTCCGATATCGCCGCCCGCTACGGCGGCGAGGAGTTCTGCATTCTCTGCCCTCATACCGACGAGCACCAGGCGACCGCACTGGCCAACCGCATCCTGCGCAAGGTGCGCGCCATCCAGTTGCCGGGCGGGGGCGGCCACGCCAGCGTCAGCATCGGCATCGCGCAGTTGCATGGCGGCCCGCCCAGCCGCGAAGGGCTTTGGCGCAACCTGTTCGCCGATGCCGACCGCGCGCTCTACCTGGCCAAGCAGCGCGGTCGCGACCAATTCGTGCTCGGCTCCAGCATGGCCGAAGCGGTCGAGACGGACGAGTTGCAGGCACAGATCGACTGCGTCGGCGCGGTCTAGCGGCGCCCACGCGCGCAACGCACCGCCGTCGCGCCCGGCCGTCTCAGGCCACGCCGAGCAACGACTTCGGCTCCATGAACGCCTCCAGGCCGAAGGTCCCGTATTCGCGGCCGATGCCCGATTGCTTGAATCCGCCGAACGGTGCCGCGGGTTCATGACGCAGCGTGTTGACCAGCACGCGCCCGGCTTCGATCTGCAATGCCACCTCGCGCGCCCGCGCGGTGTCCGACGACAACACATAGGCCTGCAGGCCATAGGCGGTGTCGTTGGCCATCCGTATCGCGTCATCCATGTCGTGATACGCGATGATCGACAGCACCGGGCCAAAGATTTCCTCGCGTGCGATGGTCATGTCGTTGGTGACGTCGCTGAACACGGTCGGCCGCACGAACCATCCTGCATCGATGCCGTCGGGGCGTCCCACGCCGCCAGCGATCAGGCGCGCGCCTTCTTCCAGCCCGATGCGGATATAGCGCTGCACGCGATCCCATTGTTTCTGGCTGACCATCGGGCCGATGCTGGTTGCCGCATCACGCGGATCCCCCGAACGAAACTCGGCGACGGCTTTCACCACGTGCGCTTCGAAAGCGCGCAGCGACGCCGCGGGCACCAGGATGCGCGTGCCGGCAATGCAGGCCTGTCCGCTGTTCATGAAGCCGGCCTGCAGCGCCAGCGGCACGGCCTCGTCGAAATTTGCATCGTCGAGCACGATGACTGGTGACTTGCCGCCCAGCTCCAGCGTGGTGCGCTTCAAGGTTTCGGCTGCGCCGCGCAGGATCGATTTGCCCACCGCGGTGGAGCCCGTGAAAGACAGCTTGGCGACGTCGGGATGCGTGGCGATGGCGGCGCCCACGGTTTCGCCGCGGCCCGTGACGATATTGAACACGCCGGCCGGTAGTTCTGCCGCGTGCAGCGCCTCCGTGACGATGCGCGTCTGCATGGCGCTCATCTCGCTGGGCTTGATCACGGCGGTGCAGCCTGCGGCCAGCGCCACCGCCAGCTTGCCTGCGATGAAACCCGCATCGTTGTTCCACGGCGTGATCAGCCCCGCCACGCCGAGCGGCTGCATGATGACTTCCGCACTGCCGGCGCGCCGCGTGAACGGATAGTCCTGCAGCACGTTGGCAGCGTCCAGCAGCACGTCGCTGGCGTGTCGCGCCATCCATCGCGCGCGTGATGCGGGCGCGCCATATTCCTCGACGATCGCCTCGATCAGGTCCGCTTCCCTGGCCGCCAGCGCGCGATGCATGCGCTGCAGCATGTCCAGACGGTCTTGGCGGGAACTGCGGGAGAACGTCGTGAAAGCGCGCCGGGCAGCGTCCACGGCGCGCGCCGCGTCCACGGCGTCGGCCAGTCGCACGCGGCCTGTCACCTGCTCGGTGGCCGGATTGAACAGGTCGAACCATTCGGTGCCGTGCGGTTCGACAAAGGCGCCGTCGAGGTAGATCTTGTCGATGATTTGCATGATGTGCCCGGCGATGCGCCGGTATCTGGTGGTCTCGATGACAAGATAGGCCGCGCCCATTGCGTTGACTAGACGTACAATTCTGGACGTTCTATTGAGCAATATCGGACAATGAAAACCTCGGGTCTGGCTGAACTTGAATCGGTGCTGGCGGTGGCGCGCCATCGCAGCTTTCGGGCGGCGGCAAATGAACTGAGCGTGTCCACCTCGGCGCTCAGCCATGCCGTGGCCGCGCTGGAAGCGCGTCTCGGCGTGCGGCTGTTTCATCGCACCACGCGCAGCGTGGCGCTAACGGAAGCCGGCAGTGCGTTTGTGAGCAGCGTGGCGCCCGCGCTGGCCTCGATCCGCGAGGCCATGGCACAGGCCGGCGACTTTCGCGATACGCCGTCGGGCACGCTGCGCATCAATACGTCGCTAGGCGCCGCGCATCAGGTGATGCCGGTGTTCGCGGCGTTCCTGCAACGCTATCCCGACATGAAGCTGGACATCGTTACCGAAAACAAGTTGGTCGATATCGTCGTGGAAGGCTTCGATGCCGGCATCCGCCTGGCAGGCACCGTGCCGCAGGACATGATCGCGGTGCCGTTTGGCGATCGCCAGCGCTTTGCCGTGGTCGGCAGCCCGGCATATTTTGCGGACCATCGCAAGCCGCGCACGCCGGCCGATCTCAAGGCACATCGCTGCATCCGCAGCCGCATGCCGAGCGGCGCGATCTACCACTGGGAATTCGAACGGCATGGGGAGGTCATGCGCTTTGACGGCGATGGCGCGCTGACGCTGGACGATGCCGGCCTGATGCTGAAAGCGGCGCGCGCCGGCCTTGGGCTGGCCTATCTGACCGAATGGAACGTTGACGCCGATGTGCGGGCCGGCACGCTCGTGCGCGTGCTGGAGGACTGGACACCGCCGCTGGACGGGCTGTGTCTCTACTATCCCAGCCGTCGCCATGCTTCGGCCGGGATGCGCGCGCTGGTGGAACTGATCCGCGAATTTGCCGATGCACAACGCAAACGCCCGGTGCGCGCGGTTCCCGCAATTCGCAAGCGCGCAAGCAAGGCGCGCAAATCGTGAGGCGTTGCGCTGTCTGTGCGGCGGCGAGGCGCCTCGCCGCTTGCCGCCGCGCTTGCTAGAGCGCCAGCACGATCTTGCTGCCGCGCATCGCGCGCGAGCAGCATGACATCATGCGGTCGTTGGCGTCGCGCTCGGCGCGCGTCAGTACCACGTCGCGATGATCAACGTCGCCGGCCAGGACGCGCACCTCGCACGACCCGCACAGCCCTTCCTCGCAGTCGCTTTGCACGTCGATATTCGCGCAGCGCAGCGCCTGCAGCAGTGTCTGCGTGGCAGGGACATCCAGCGTCAGGCCCGAATCCTTCAGTTCCACCGTAAATGGCTGTTCGCGGTCGGGATCGAGCGCGCCCAGCGTCGAGCTGAAGTGCTCGACGCGCAAGCTGTCTTCGGGCCAGTGCGCACAGCACGCCTGAAGCGCGTCGATCATGCGCGCCGGGCCGCATGCATAGATCTGCGTGTCGCCGTCAGGCGTGCCGAGGATTTGCGCGAAGTCGGCGCGCTGGCCCTCGTCGCGTACATGCGCCTGCAAGCGCGCACCGTGCAGCGCTGCGAGTTCGTCGAGCAGCGCCATCGCCGTGCGCGAGCGGCCGCAGTAATGAATCACGTAATCGATGCCGAGCGCTTTCGCGCGCCGCGCCATGGCGCTGATCGGCGTGACGCCGATGCCTCCGGCAATGAAGGTCGCCTTGCGGCAGGTCTCGTCGAGCCGGAAGTGGTTGCGCGGGCCCCGCACCTTGACGCGATCGCCCACGCGCAGGCCGCCGTGAATCCACGCGGACCCGCCGCGGCTTTGCGCTTCGCGCAGCACGGCGATCTCGAATACGCTGAGATCGTCAGGATTGCCGCATAGCGAATATTGCCGCGAGATCCCGCTATTGCCGCATTCGACATCGATATGCGACCCGGCGCTCCAGCGCGGCAGCGCGCGGCCATCCGGCGCGGCGAGCCGGATCTTCAGCACATCGTCGGCTGCGCGCTCCAGTGCCTGCACGACCAGCGTGCGGCCCATCGACGCGCCGGACGGTTCGCCGATGCGCACCGCGTCGCGCGGCGCCAGGACGGCGGTATTTACGCGCTCGGGATTCTGCGCCGGATCCCATTCGACCCAGAGATGCTCGGGACCGCGGAACGATGTGTTGGGCACATAGGTGAAGCGCTGTTCGGCCAGCCGCAGATGCGGCAGTCGGCTGGTCAGCTCCTCAAGGAAAATCTGCATTTCCATGCGCGCGAGGTTCTTGCCCATGCACTGGTGCGCGCCGTAGCCAAAGGTGAGCTGATCGCTGGCGTTGTCGCGGTGGATATCGAACAGGTCCGCGTCGGCGAAATGGCGCTCGTCATGGTTGGCCGACGAGGTCACGATCAGCAGCTTGCTGCCCGCCGTCAGCGCAATGCCGCCGACAGTGGTGTCGCGCGTGACGACGCGTCGCCAGGCGGCCACGGAGCCGTTGTGGCGCAGGCATTCCTCCACCGCGTTGGGGATCAGCGCGGGATCCTCGCAGATCTCGCGCCACACGTCGGGATGTTGCAGTAGTAGCTTGATCGCGTTGGCCGATGCATTGGCAGTGGTTTCGTGCGCGGCCACGATGCCAGCCATCATCATCGAATGCAGGTACGAGTCGGTCACCACCTCGGGCAGTTCGCGCTGCTTGCGCAGGCCGTACTGCATCCAGCCAGGCCCGGAAGGGTCCTCGCGCATCTTGTCGAGAATGCGCCCCGCCAGTTGCCAGAAATTGCCGACCGCGTGCGCCACGGCCACCTGTTCCTCGGGTTTCGGGCGGCCCCAGGTGTTCACCGTATGCGCGATGGAATACTGGCGCAGCAGATCCATGTCTTCTTCGGGCACGCCAAGAAAATGCAGCGCCACGGTCAGCGGCACTTCCCAAAGCAACTGATCCACCAGATCGGCGCGACCATCGTCGATAAAGCGGTTCACGTATTCGCGCGTCAGGCGCCGCACCATCGGTTCGTGATGCGCCAGTTCGGCAGGGGTGAACGGTTCCATCAACGCGCGGCGGCGCGGCATGTGCGCCGGTTCGTCCTCGTTGACCAGCGTGCGGTTCATCGCGTAGCCGTACGACGCCAGCACCGCATTGGCCTCTTCACCGGTCGGGGTGATTTTCTCGAGTGCGATGGCGGGGCTGAACGTGATGTTGTCGCGAAAGATCGCTTTGATGTCGTCGTAGCGCGTGACCACCCAATAGCCGAGCTTCGGGCTGTAGAACACGGGCTCCTGCTCGCGCGACCAGCGCACGTAGTCGGGCGGATCCTGCTGGTAGCCGTCCTCGAATGGATCGAACGCCGCCGCATTGTGGCTGACCGGACAGCCATTGGGCGCGCGCAGGCCCGAGTGGTCGACGGGACAGCCCGCGCGCTGCGCAGGAGGGAAAGCTTGGGACATACGGAACTCCAACAGCGGAACGGCAAAGCGGCGCGGCAGCAGGGCGGCGGCGCGCGCGGCATGTCATGTCAGTCGAGCGAAATCTTCAGGTCGGCAATCAGCCGGGTCCAGCGTGCCGTTTCCGCGCGCAGCAGTTCGCTGAACTGCGCCGGCGAATTGCCAACCGGTTCCACGCCGAAGTCGACCAGCTTCTTGTTGATGGCCGGATCCTTCAGCGATGCCACCACCTGGCGGTTCAGCGTGTCGATCACGTCGGGCGGCGTCGCGGCGGGCGCCACCATGCCGACCAGCGCGGCCGCTTGCACGTTCTTGTAGCCAAGTTCGGCGAAGGTCGGCACGTCCGGCAACTGCGGCAGGCGCGTGGCGTTGGCCACGGCCAGAGGACGCACCTTGCCGCCCTTGATGAAGCCCGCGCCCGCGGCGTAGTCGACCATCATGGCCGGGATCTGGCCCGCCGCCACATCGGACAACGCCGGCGCCGCGCCGCGGTACGGCGCGTGCGTCATGGTCAGATGGGCTTCCACCTTGAGCAGTTCCATGGCCAGATGGTGCGGGCTGCCCGCGCCGGCCGAACCGTAATTGACGCCGCCCGGCGTGGCCTTCACTTGCGCGATGAATTCCTGCGCCGTCTTCGCCTGCGTGCCCGGGCCAACCACCAGGATCATCGGAAAGCGGCCCAGCAATGTCACGGGCGCCAGATCGCGCGTCGGGTTGTACGAAAGCGACTTGTACAGCGCGGGATTGAACACCAGTGTGCCGTTGTCGGCCGACAGCACGGTGTAGCCGTCGGCGCTCGCGCGAGCGGTTTCCGACGCGCCAATCGCGGTGTTGCCGCCCGGCTTGTTGTCGACCACCACCGGCTGGCCGACGCGGCTCGACAGCCCCTGGCCGATCGTGCGCGCCAGAAAGTCCGAGCCGCCGCCGGCCGCATACGGCACGATCCAGCGGATCGGTTTCGATGGATAGGCGTCGGCGGCATGTGCCGTGGCGGCGCTCAGCGCCATGGCAAACGACACGGCCAGCAGCGCAGCGGGCTGGAAGCGGGGCATTGGATTGTCTCCTTGGTATTTGGCCGGATGGTGTTTGGCGCGTTTTGCGTAAATCATATACGCATTGCGTAATCGTTGAATGAGGGTTAACCTCAGCGCCCATGACGACTCCATCCGACCCGGCCGACGCCCCCGGCCTCGTGCGTCCGCGCGAACGACGTCAACGCGTGCAGGCCGCCGAAACCGGCATGTCCGTGCTCAAGGCGCTGGCGCGCCTGGGCGGCCGCGCCAGCCTGACCGCCATCGCCGCGCAGATCGATGAAAGCCCGGCAAAGATGCATCGCTATCTGGTCAGCCTGATCGAAGCGGGATTTGTCGCGCAGGAGGCCGGCACGCAGCAGTACCACCTGGGCATCGAGGCCTTGCAGATCGGTCTGGCGGCGATGCGGCAGGCCGACCCGATCCGGCTGGCGGAAGCGTCGCTGGTGCGGCTGCGCGAGCGCCTGGAAGTGACCTGTTTTATTGCGGTGATGGGCAACAAGGGCCCGACCATCGTGCGGATCGAGGAACCGGGTTTGCCGGTGATCGTGAATGCGCGCGTGGGATCGGTGATGCCGCTGCTGTGGTCGGCCACGGGACGCGTCTTTCTGGGCTTGCTAGACGATTCGACAGTGCAGGCGCTGGCTCAGGCGGAACTCGATGCGCTGACGCCGGAGCAGCGCACCGGCCTCGATCGCGACGATCCGCTGGGCAAGCTGCGCGACGTGGTGCGTGCGCACGGCTGCGCCGCGGTGCGCGATACCAATTTGAAGGGCATCAGCGCGGTAGCCGCGCCGGTGCGCGATTACACGGGGCGCGTTTGCGCCGTGCTGACCGCGCTGGGCGCCACGGGCGGCTTCGATGCCGCGCTGGACGGCCCGATTGCCAACGCGGTACGCGACGAAGCCGGCACCATCAGCGCGCTGCTCGGCTTCTCCGCATAGAGGCGTGGTATTGCGGCTGGAAAATGCGGACCGGCGGCTTACTCGGGCCGCTTGGGAATATCCACCGCGCGTTGCACGGCCGGACGCGCCACGAATGCGGCGAGCACACGCTGCACCTCGGGGAAGTTGTCGATGCCCACCAGATCGCCGGCCTCATAGAAGCCCAGCAGATTGCGCACCCACGGGAGGGTCGCGATATCGGCGATGGTGTAGTCGTCACCCATGATCCACTGGCGGCCCTTGAGCCGCTCGTTCAGCACGTTCAGCAGGCGTTTGGCTTCGGCGACGTAGCGGTCGCGCGGACGCTTGTCCTCGTAGTCCTTGCCGGCGAACTTGTGGAAGAAGCCCACCTGGCCAAACATCGGGCCGATGCTGCCCATCTGGAACATGACCCACTGGATCGTCTCGTAACGCAAGGCGGGATCGGCGGACATGAATTTGCCGGTCTTTTCGGCCAGATAGATCAGAATCGCGCCCGATTCCCACAGCGCCAGCGGCTTGCCGCCCGGGCCGTTGGGATCGATGATCGCGGGAATCTTGTTGGTCGGATTCAGCGACAGGAATTCCGGCGAGGTCTGGTCGTTCCGGTCGAATCTGACCAGGTGCGGCTCGTACGGCAGACCGGTTTCTTCCAGCATCAGCGACACCTTGATGCCGTTGGGCGTGTTCAGCGAGTACAACTGCAGGCGGTCCGGATGCTGTGCCGGCCATTTGCGGGTGATCGGAAACGAGGACAGGGCGCTCATGGGGTTCGTCGGTCTCTTGTGGCGAAAGCGCTCATGTTAATGAATCCGTCGTCATCGTGCTTGGCGTTGTCACGTCGAGGGCGCGGATCGGGTGTACTCTTCGACGACGGCACGCCGCCGCCGGGCGGGATCTTCCACGCAAACTCGCCGCGAATTCCGCCGTACAGGAGCCCCCATGACTTCCCTTGCATCTTCCCGCCGTCAGGCGTTTCGGCAGCGGATTGCCGCGAAGCAGGCGCTGCTGGTGCCCGGCGCGTTTAATGCGATGAGCGCGCGCGTGATCGAGGACCTGGGTTTTCAGGCGGTGTATCTGACCGGCGCGGGCGTCACCAACATGTCGTTTGGACTGCCCGATCTGGGCTTTGTCGGCCTGAGCGACATGGCCGAGCATACGGCGCGCGTGCGCGACGCCGTGACGCTGCCTTTGATCGTCGACGCCGATACGGGCTTCGGCAATGCCTTGAATGTGCATCACGCGGTGCGCACGCTGGAACGCGCGGGCGCCGACGCGATTCAGCTCGAAGATCAGGTGATGCCGAAAAAATGCGGCCATTTTTCGGGCAAGCAGGTGGTGAGCGCCGGCGAGATGGTCGGCAAGATCCACGCGGCCACCGACGCGCGCGAGGACGCCAATTTCCAGATCATCGCGCGCACCGATGCGGCGGCCGTGCATGGTATCGAGGACGCGATCGAACGCGGCTACCGATTTGCCGAGGCGGGCGCAGATATCCTGTTCCTTGAAGCGATCGAGGATGTGGCCGATATCGAGCGGCTGCCCAACCTGTTTAATGCGCCGTTGCTGATCAATATCGTGATCGGCGGCAAGACGCCGGTACAGAACCGCGATGCGCTCGAGCAACTGGGCTATGGCCTGGTGCTCTATGCCAACGCCGCACTGCAAGGCGCGGTGCGTGGCATGCAGACGGCGCTGGACCTGCTGCAGGCAAATGGCCAGATGGACGAGGATCCCGCAATCGTCGCGCCATTTGGTGAGCGTCAGCGGCTGGTCGGCAAACCGAAGTACGACGAACTGGACGCGCGCTACCGCAGCGACGACTGAGGCGCCGATCACCGCCGTGCGCATGGCCTGGCGCGTGCCACGCGGCGGCGCGCCGTCATGCGGACAAGCGGCTGGCGTCAGCCCCGCACCGCGGCCTCGATGGTGGCAATGTCGATCTTCTTCATCGTCATCATCGCGTTGAACGCGCGTTTGGCGGCTGCGGGGTCCGGACCCATCACGGCGTCGGTCAGCGCACGCGGCGTAATCTGCCATGACAGTCCCCAGCGGTCCTTGCACCATCCGCAAGCGTTCTCCTGGCCGCCGTTGCTGACGATGGCATCCCACAAACGGTCCGTTTCGGCCTGGTCGTCGGTGGCGATCTGGAACGAGAACGCCTCGCTGTGCTTGAAATGCGGGCCGCCGTTCAGTCCGACGCACGGAATGCCGACGACCGTGAATTCCACCGTCAACACATCGCCTTCCTTGCCGTCGGGATAATCGCCGGGCGCGCGATGCACGGCGCCGACCGAACTGTCCGGAAATGTCTTGGCGTAGAAATTCGCGGCGTCCAGGGCGTTTCGCTCAAACCACAGGCAGATCGTGTTCTTGCTGGTCATTCCTGTCTCCTGAAAAGTTGCTCACGCGGCATGCATCGCAGTACCGGCGACGCTGCTGTCCATATTGGGACTTCGCTAGATAAGCCAGAACCGCAAATACGATCCGGCTCCGACAAATATAGCGAAGCTTCGCGGCAGCGGCGGATCGATATCGATGCTGCGCGTATGGGCGGGCGTTGGTTGTCGCCAATCATGCAACTAACGCGCCGGCCGCGGCTCCAAGCGCAATCAGGAAACGTCAGGGAATGTTATGCGTAATGCGATGTGTAGGGTCATGCGTCATGCCACACGGCGAGCGGTGGTGGGAAAAGCCGCACTCGTCGGCGTCGCTTTTCTTGTGCTGGGCGCCGTTGCCGGATGCGCCACGGCGCCCGGCCCGGACGGCCGGGAATCGAGCGTGACCGTCTACGGCACGGTCGATGCCGGCGTCAGCGTCACGCGCGACAGATAGCGCGCCGGGTCGCTGCGGATCAACCGCGCAGCGCCTGCTCCAGCGCAGCCTGCAGCAACGCGCCATCGAGATCCTGACCGATCAGCACCACGCGCGTGCCGCGCGCTTCGTCGGCGCGCCAGGCGCGGTCAAAATAGCTGTCGAAGCGCTGGCCCACACCGTGCAGCACCAGCCGCATCGGCTTGCCCGGCAGCTCGGCAAAACCCTTCACGCGATAGATCGTGTGCTGTGCCACCAGCGCCTGCAGCGCGGCGATCAACGTGTCGCGCTCGACCGTGCCCGCCTGTACCACCACCGAATCGAATTCGTCGTGATGGTGATCGGCGTGGTCCGGGTCGTCGGCGCTGCCATGATGATCGACGCGCAGGTGAATCGTCTCTTCCGATGCGCGGTTAAGGCCCAACAGGCTGTTGACATCGAGCGAGCCGGCCCGCGCGGGGACGATCTTCACTTCGGCCGGGATCTCGGGCCGCACCAGGGCTTCCACCGCTGCGATCTGCGCGGTGTCCATCAGGTCGGTCTTGTTCAGGATCACCAGGTCCGCGCTGGCCAGTTGATCCTCGAACAGTTCATGCAGGGGCGATTCGTGATCGAGGTTCGGATCCGCGCGGCGCTGCGCATCGACGGCCAGCGGATTGGCGGCGAACTGTCCGGCGGCAGCGGCGGGGCCGTCGACCACGGTCACCACGGCATCGACGGTGAACGCATTGCGGATGCTGGGCCAGTGAAACGCCTGCACCAGCGGCTTGGGTAGCGCCAGGCCGGAGGTCTCGATCAGCACGTGATCGATCTGGTCGCGGCGTTCGAGCAGTTGCTCCATCACCGGGAAAAACTCTTCCTGCACCGTGCAGCACAGGCATCCATTGGCCAGCTCGTACAGTTGTCCGGTGGGCTCGCCCTGGTCATCGCAGCCGATGCCGCAACCCTTTAGAATCTCGCCATCGATGCCAAGCTCGCCAAATTCATTGACGATGACCGCTATGCGACGCCCATTGGCGTTGTCGAGAATATGGCGCAGCAGGGTGGTCTTGCCGCTGCCGAGAAAGCCGGTAACGATGGTCGCTGGGATCTTTGCGGTTTGCATGGAATCGTCTTTTTCGAGGAATGGAGGATAGTGGGGCGACAAGCGTCGGCCCGGCAATGCGGCTTCAGAAGTATAGGTTCGCCGACAGCTCCGCGGCACGGGGTCTGCCCAGCAGCCATTGCTGGCCGCCGTTGGAGACCGATTCGGCGTAGTCGCGATTGAACAGGTTGTACACGCGCAGCGTCAGCGCCGCCTGCTTCGATACGCGCCACGACAGCGCGGTATCGACGGTCGTATAGCCCGGCACGCGCACCTTGTTGGCGGTATCCGCATAACGGCCGCCCACGTAGCGCAGGCCCGCGGCGAAGGTCCACTGCGGCATGAAGTTCCAGCTCAGCCACGCGTTGGCGGCCTGCTGTGGCACGCTGGTCGGCACATTGCCGGCGCGCGACACCGCAGCGCCGCCGACCGATTCGGTGAAGTCGTCATAGCGGGCGCGCAGCACGGTGCCATTCACGTCGACGCGCAGTCCCCGCAGTATCTCGACGCTGGCCGATGCCTCCAGCCCGCGCGACGATTGCTGGCCAACCTGCTGCGTGATGGTGGGATTCACTGGATCACGCGACAGCAGATCGTTCTTGCGGATCTCGTAGGCCGCCAACGTCCATTCGCCGCGCTTGCCCCAGAATGCCTGCTTGACGCCCACTTCCAACTGCTTGCCCGTGGCGAGATCGAAGCCGCGTTGCGCGTCCGACGTCGTGACCAGCGCGCCCAGCGGATCGGTGGCCGTCGCGTACTGCGCGTAGACCGACAGGTTCGGCGTGAACTGGTACACCGTGCCCACTCGCCACGTGGTGTTGGCGAAGGTCTTCTCCCAGCCCGTGTTGGCCACCAGGTCGGTCCGGTACAGCACCGCGTGGTCGAAGCGCACGCCGCCGATCACCGACCACTGCGGTGTAAAGGCGATGCGATGCTCGCCGAACAGCGCGTACTGCGTGGTGTTGGTGCGCAGGCGCGGCGACGTGACGACGCCCGGCGGGCTGAAGAACAGGCCAGGGTCGAAGTCGTACGCATTGACCGTGGACGATCCGCCATACGGCGAGTTGTTCGAATGCGTGAAGTTGATCTTGTTGATGTCGAAACCGACTGTCGTGGCGTTGTCCATCCCGAACAGCCCGCTCTTGACCGTCATGTCGGCGCGATTGCCGACCTGTTCCTGGTCGTGCAGGATTTCCAGATAGTCGGTGCGGCGCACCTGCGAGGTCGCCGGCAGAAAGGTATAGGTCTCGCTGTCGCGCCAGTGCCGATGGCTGGTCAGGTAGTAAAACTGGTTGCGCACCGTGACGCGCTCGTTGGGCGTCCATTCGGCGTTCAGGCGCGTCCAGCGGTCGCGGTAGCTGATCTGCGCATCGCCGACGTTGTAGTTCTTTTTGCGCAGCGACGTGTCCAGGCTGCCGTTGACCAGCGGCGTGCCCAGATACTGCTGCGGATGCTGCGTGCCATCGTCATACGACAGCGTCAGGTTGAAATCACGATTGACATCGAGCCGCACCGACGCCGACACCATCAGGTTGTTCGAATCGCCCCGATCGACCCAACCGGCCGAGCGGTTGTAGGCGGTGGCAAATCGATACGACAGGTTGTCGTTGACCTTGCCGCCGCTGTCGAACGCCACGCGCGCGGTCTTCTCGGTGCCGCCAGTGATCTGCAGTTCGTTCTCGCTCGGGCCGCGGATCGGCTTCTTCTGCACGACGTTGACCACGCCGCCGATTGCGCCTTCGCCGTACATCACCGATGCGGGCCCGCGCAGCACCTCGATGCGGTCCACCGACCAGGTGTCGAACGGGAACGTGACGGTGCCCGAAGCCACGTACATGCGCGTGCCGTCGAGCAACTGCATGACCGATCCCTGGCCCGAGAAACCGCGTGCGGTCAGCGAAGTGCCGCCATTGCCTGGCGCCGGATTGCCAGTGATGCCGGTGGCGCGCGTCACCGCTTCGCGCACGCTTTGATCGCCACGCGCGCGAATCGTCTCGCCGTCCAGCACTTCCACGCTGGCTGGCGTTTCCAGGGGCGTCAGGCCCAGCCGGCTGCCGGTGAACGCCGGCGTGGAAAGCGCCAGGCCCGGCGCGCTGGCTGTTTCGCTGACCACCACGGGCGGTAGCGCTTTGTTTTTCGATTCGGAGAGTTCCTCCGCAATCGCGCAAGGTGCATTGAGACTGGCGACGGTGCCGAGCGATGCGGCAAACATGCGCGGTCGGCGCGCGCGCGCGGCGCGCGTCGATGGGTTGGCCGGGCGCGGGCGGCAAGTGGAATGCGCAGACGAGTTGTGTTTCATCGTGAAGCCGGACGACCCCGCCCGGGCATGAAGTGGCGATGATGACAACAGGCCGGTATCCGGGCTGGCAGGCTGAAGCACGAGGGCTTTCGGGAACGTTGTCGCCTTCCCACGCCGATGCTGCGGGCGCAGTGGCCGCCGGTCCGATGGACCGGCATGACAGTTCCAACCTGCTTACCGTTGCGGGGGCAGCACAGGCATTGCCGTCGGGCGGCGCACCTGTTTCCCGTTTAACCGGCGATAGTCGCCGGCACCTGCAATCACGGTTGGCGCGCCAGGGCGCGCCGCGCTGCGCATTCTACCCGCACACAAAACGATCCGGCGATTTGCCGCCGGGGCTTGCCGTGCCCGCGGCTCAGCCCGAGATCGCAAATCCGTAGAGTGCGGCGGCATTGCGCCAGCGCACGGCTTCATCGAGTTCCGGTTGTTGCGCCAGCCACGCCATCGCCGCGCGGCATTCGTCGGCGCGCGCCGCGCCCTCGTGGTTGGTCCACGGCCAGTCGCTGCCCCAGAGCAGATGATCGGTGCCGGCCACCTGCGCCCACTGCAACGTCAGTGCTAGCCACTGGGCCGGGCTGGCCAGGCGGTATGGCGCGCTGATCTTGACCCACAGCGGGCGTCGCGCGCCCACGGCGCGGGCCGTGTCGAAGATCGGGTCATCGACGCCCAGCGCGCCAGGGCGGCCGAAATGATCGAGCACGACCGGCACCGGTGTGCTGCCGAGCGCGCCATCGAGAACGGCCAGCACGGTTGCAACATCGCCGTCGTTGGTATGGATCTCGACATGCCAGCCCAACGCCGCAATGCGCTGGAACAGCGTGCGCCACGGCGCGGTGTCGATACGGCGCCAGCCGGCGTCGCCGAAGAGGTTCAGGCGGATGCCGCGCACGCCGGCCGCGTCGAGCGCGGCCAGTTCGGCGGGCGACGCCGATGGATCGACCACCGCCACGCCGCGCAGCCGCTCCGGCAGGCGCCGCAGCGCGGCCAGCATCGCCGAGTTGTCGGTGCCCAGAAAGCTGGTCTGCACCACCACGCCATAGGGATCGGCCGCCGGGCCGCGCACCGTGCCGGCCATCGACAGCCAGCCCTCCAGCGGCGCGTCGTACGGCGGGCGATAACGCGCCGACGCCACGGCAACGCCGGCATCGAACACATGAAAGTGGCAATCCACCAGCGTCTCGGTTGTCGTCATCGACACGATTCTCCTGTGTGCGGGTTAGCCCCGATATGGCGGCCTGTGCGTGTCCGGGTACTCTAGTCCTCTATAGGAGTGCAATCTAACACGGACACGAGATGCCAGACAATGCCATCGCCCAATCGGTCGCCGCCGCGCCAGGCATGAGCCGCTACGGGCAGATTGCCGCGCAATTGCAGCACAAGGTCGTCATCGGCGAATGGTCGCCGGGCAGCGCCATTCCGGCCGAAAGCACGCTGGCGGCAGAGTTCGGTATCGCGCTTGGCACGATCCGGCAGGCGATTGCGGTGCTGGTGCGGCAGGGTCTGCTGGAACGGGTGCAGGGCAAGGGAACGTACGTGCGCACCGGGCTCTCGGGCGCGAGCATGATGCGTTTTTTCCGCTTCCGTTCCGAGGCCGATGCCGACGCTGCGCCCACGGCGGTGCCGCGCTCGGAGATCCTGTCGTGCCGCAGCGTGCGCCTGGACAAGGCGATGGCAGCGCGCTTCGGGCTTGAAGCGGGCGCACGCGGTCTCGCCATCAGCCGGCGTCGTTGGGTGGCGGACACCCCGCGTCTGCTCGAATCGATCTGGCTGCCGCTGCCGCGTTGTGCCGCTCTGCAGGACACGCCGCCGGCCGAGTGGGGCGCACTGCTCTATCCGCTGTTGAGCCAGCGTTGCGGCATCACGGTGCACCGCGCGATGGACGAGGTGACCTTCCGGCTGCTCGATGCCGACGAGGCCGACCTGCTGGCGCTGCCCGCATCCCACCCCTGCGCACTGGTCACGCGCCAGGCGTTCGATATCCAGGGCCATTGCGTCGAATACCGGCTGACCCGGGGCGATGCCTATGCCTTCCGCTACACGGCCGAGATCCGCTGATCTTTGCCCGCCCCAACAGAATTCGATTCGACGGAGACTTTTTCGATGCGCTACCTGATTTCCCTCACTCTGGCTGCCGTGGCCGCGCAGCCGGCCGTGCTGCACGCCGCCGATGCGGCGCAGCCCTGGCCCACGCGCCCGGTGACGATCGTCGTCACCTATCCGCCCGGGGGCGGCGCCGACCTGATGGCGCGCCTGATCGCGCCGGGCCTGGGCCGCGAACTCGGCCAGACCGTGATCGTGGAAAACCGGCCCGGCGCGGGCGGACAGATCGGCGCGTCGTACGTGGCCAAGGCCGCGCCCGATGGTTACACGCTGATGGTCGATGCGTCGTCCTACGCGGTAAATCCGAGCCTTTATCCGCGCCTGCCCTACGACCCCGCCAAGGCGTTTCGCGCGGTCGGCGTGCTGGCGCGCTATCCCAATGTGCTGGTGGCCAATCCCGGCTTCCCGGTGGCCAACGTCCAGGACGTGCTGGCGCAGGCGCGGCAGAAGCCGGGTACGGTGGCATTCGCGTCGTCGGGCAACGGGTCGGCGCAGCATCTTTCCGGCGTGCTGTTCGAGCAGCGCGCCCATGTCGATCTGCTCCACGTGCCCTACAAGGGCGGCGGCCCGGCCATGACCGATGTGATCGCCGGACAGGTGCCGCTGTTCTTCGCCAACGTCGCGTCCAGCCTGCAGCACATCAAGGCGGGCAAGCTGCGGCCGCTGGCGGTGACCAGCCATTCGCGCACATCGGCGCTGCCCAATGTGCCGACCATGCAGGAGGCGGGCGTGGCGGGCTACGAAGTCTATGAGTGGAACGCCGCGTTTCTGCCCGCCGCCACGCCGGAAGCGGTGGTGACGCGGCTGTCGGACGCGCTGCAGAAGGTGATGGCCAGCGCGGAAATCCGCCAGCGTGTGGCCGAACTGGGCGGCGAAGTGGTGGCCGCCCCGCCGGCCGAAGCCGCGCGCTTTATCGACACCCAGACGCGGCTGTGGGCCAAGGTGATCAAGGACGGCAACGTCAAGCCGGAATAGGTGAGACCGGGGCCGATCACCGCGTCGGCAGGCGAGCGGCTGCCGCAGGCATCACGCCGATGCGCACTACTGGCGGTGGCCACACCGAACCACGCCATCGACCGCAATTTCGCAAGCACGACATCGAAAAATCACAACGTCTGCGCGCACCGCACTGGCGCGCGCGGAGCATTCGAACCAGAGAGGAGACCCATGTCCACAGATCGACCCCATGACACCTATCGCCGCCACCTGCTGGGCATGATGGCCGCGCTCGGCGGCGGGGCGCTTGTCCCCACGCTGGCGCGTGCGCAGGCGTGGCCGTCCAAGACTATCCGGCTGGTGGTGCCGTTCGCACCGGGCGGCAGTTCCGAAATCGTGGCGCGGTCCACCGCGGCGGAATTGACCAGGCTGCTGGGCGTATCGGTGTTCGTGGAAAACAAGCCGGGCGGCGCGGGCAATATCGCCATGGGCGAAGTGGCGCGCGCTGACGACAACCACACGCTGATCCTTGGCCACATCGGCACGCTGGCAGTCAACCCGTACATCTTTCCGAAACTGCCATACGATCCGAACAAGGATTTCCGGCCGATCTCGCTGCTTTCCAAGGTGCCGAGCCTGTATGTGGTGCACCCGGACGTGCCGGCAAAGAATCTCAAGGAATTCGTGGCGCTGGCCAAGAGCAAACCGGGCAAGCTCAACTACGGGTCGGCCGGAAACGGCAGCGCCGGGCATCTGGCCTTCGAATACCTGAAGGCGAGCACCGGCACCTTCATCACCCATGTGCCATATCGCGGCAGCGGCCCGCAGATTACCGACCTGCTGTCCGGCCGGCTCGATGCCGCCGCAATCGGCGCGCCCGCCATCCTGCAGTTCATCAGGACGGGCAAGGTGCGCTGCATCGCCACGGGCACCGCGCAACGCATCGCGCAACTGCCGGATGTGCCGACGGTGGCGGAGCAGGGTTATCCGGGCTTCGAGATGACGCAGTGGTACGGCCTGCTGGCGCCGGCATCGCTGCCGCAGCCGGCCGCCGCGAAACTGGCGGAGGCCACCGTCAAGGCGGTAAAGAGTCCCGCGTCGGTCGAGCGCCTCAGTGCGGACGCGGCGCTTGTGGTGGGCAGCACGCCGGAAGAATTCGCGCGCTTCATCGTCGCGGAACAGCAGCGCTGGAAGCCGATCGTGGCGCGCGCCGGCATCAAGCCGGACTAGACGCCGCGACGCTGCAACGGGTCGCCATCCGACTGACGCGCCAGCTCAGCGCGCAGGCCCGAACGGGAAACAGTGACGCGGCGAGTGCGAGAGCCGTGCGCCCTCGGTTCCTGCGGTGACTATTCAGCCTGCTGCGTCCGTTCGGCTGCGGCCCACAGGTCGTCGATCGCGCGGATGCTCAGCAGATAGCCATGGGCGCCCGCGCCGCAGATCACGGCGGTGGCCGCCACGGAGATCGTCGAGTGGCGATATTCCTCCGAGCGCCGGTGGATATTGCTGATGTGCACCTCGACCACCGGGCGGCGGATCAGCTTGACCGCGTCGAGCACGGGAATGCGTCCGAAAGAAAAGCCTGCCGGATTGATGATCAGCGCGGCATCCTCGAAATACGCTTCCTGGATCCAGCCGATCAGTTCACTTTCACTGTTGGTCTGCCGGAACACGCAGTCGAACTTGAACGTGTCGGCCATCGCCATGCATTGCCGCTCGATATCGCCGAGCGTGGTGCTGCCGTAGATGTGCGGCTCGCGGATACCGAGCATGTTCAGGTTCGAACCATTGAGGATGTAGAGTTTTCGCTTCATGGAGAGGACTTGGTGACGGTGGCGGCGCCTGCCGTTTAGTGGCTGCTTTCCAGGCTGGTGACGCGGGTCTCGCGGGAGGTGGCGATCATGACGAACGACAGCAGATTGAGCGATCCGCACACTGCCACGATGGCCCACGGCGAGCCGTGAAATGCCTGCAGCAAGGCCACCGCGACGATCGGCATCGGGCCGCCGGTCAGCAGGTTGGCGCCCGAATAGGACAGCGCCGATCCTGTGTAGCGTGCCTCGGTGGGAAACGACTCGGCAAACCACACCGGCTGGATGCCGCTCTGGAACTGCGTGAAGCCGAGGAACGCGCCCATCACGGCCATGGTCATCCCCAGCGATCCCTGGTTCAGCACTGGGAAATAGATCAGGCAGCAGGCCAGCGTGCAGAACGATCCGACCAGCAGCGCGCGCTTGCGACCGATGCGGTCGCTGAGATAGCCGCCGGCCAGTGCGCCGACGATGGCGCACGCATTGGCCACCATCAACAGCATGAAGCCGGTCTGCTTGGGCACGCCGAGGTTCTTGGTCAGGTAGCTCAGCGAGAACACCACGATTAGGTAGAACAACGCCGCCGGGCCGCAGAAGAACAGCGTGAGCCGCAGCGCGGTCTTCCAGTGGTGGCGCAGCACCACGCCCAGCGGATTGCCGCCGCGCACGCGCTGGCCCTGCTGGCGCGCCTGCTTGCGCAGCGCTTCGAACGCAGGCGTTTCGCTGACCCGCATGCGGATGTAGATGCCAAGGATGACCAGCAGGAAGCTGGCCAGGAATGGAATTCTCCAGCCGTAGGTTTCGAAGTCCTCTGCCGACAGCATGGCGGCCAGCGCGAACAGCGCCATATTGGCCAGGATCTGGCTGAGCGGCGAACAGATGCCGAGCAGGCCGGAATAAATGCCGCGGCGTGCGGGCGACGCGTGTTCGACGGCCATCAACTGCGCGCCCGTGGATTCGCCGCCGAGCGCAAAGCCCTGGACGATGCGCAGGCTGACCAGCAGGATCGGCGCGACGATGCCCACCTGCTGATAGGTGGGCAGCAGGCCCATCAGGAACGACGACACGCCCATCACCGACACCGTAATCAGCATCAGGTTGCGGCGTCCCCACCGGTCGCCCAGAATGCCGCACACGATGGCACCCAGCGGGCGCGCGGCCAGGCCGGCCCAGAAGCTTGCCAGCGAGGCCAGCAGCGATGCGGTCGGATCGAGCGTCGGAAAGAACAGTTTCGGAAAGATCGTTGCGGCGACCACGCCGTACAGCGCGAAATCGAACCACTCCAGCGCAGTGCCGATGGTGGCCCCGGCAACGGCGCGCCGGGCCATGGCGTGCCGCGGATCGGCCGCATCGGCCGTAGCGATGTTGGAGTCAGTAATGACTGACATGGTGTCTCCCCCTTTCTTTTGTGGATATCGTTCCCGATTGCTCCGGGTTACGTGCACTGCTATTGTTCGACCGCTCGCGAAGCGGCGTTCCAGACCGGAATAACATTCCATATTGTGAAATATGTCGTTGAAGACCGGATTGAAGATTCTCGATTTCCTGGCGTCCCAAGGCGAGGGCGCCGCGCTTGCGGTCATTGCCGACGCGCTGGAGGTCCCGCGCAGCACCTGCCACCGGGTGCTGGGCGAACTCGCGGAGAGCGGCTACGTGCGGCAGATTCCCGATCACAGCCGCTACATCCTCACCATGCGCATGACATCGAACGGGCTGGAATTCCTGAGCCTGACCGGTATTGCCGACATCGCCCAGCCGATCATCGAAAGGATTGCCGCGCAGACCGGTGAGCTGGCGCGGCTGGCGCTGGTGGATGGCGACGCGATCATCTGGGTGGCGAAAGCCGATGGACAGCGCACCGGCTTTCGCTACGACCCCGACATGGGACTTGCGGCGCGGCTGTCGTGTACGTCCACGGGGCATGCGTGGCTGATGACGATGTCGGACGAGGAAGCCGTGGCGCTGGTGATGAAACAGGGTTTCGGCCAGCCAAACGAGTACGGCCCCAACGCGCCGACCTCGTTGAAGGCGTTGCTTGGTTTTCTGCACGCAGCGCGTGTGCGCGGCTACGCCATGATCGACGAGGTGTTTGCAGCGCGCATGGCAGCCGTGGCGGTGCCGGTCAGACGTGGCAGCCGGTGTGTCGGCGTGATCAGCCTGGCGGGCCCGCGCACGCGCCTGACCGCCGCGAAAGTCCACGAATATTCGGCTCTGTTGTGCGAGGCGGCCGATGAACTTGGCAAGCTGTGCAATATGGCGGGCTACCTGTCGCGGCCGCCATTGGGCAAGGCGTGAAGCAGGCTCACGCTATCCAAGGCGTGTCGAAGCGCATCGGAATCAAAGTGACGTACCGCGGATGCCGGCAGCGCAGCGCAACGTCCCTGGGCCAGCCCCCAGGCAACAAAAAACCGCCCCGGTGGGGCGGTTCTTCGCGTGCGGATCCGTCGGGGCGGAATCAGGCTTTCAATACCTGGCCGATCGCATTGGCTACCACGCCTACGTTGCGCTCGTTCAGTCCGGCCACGCACATGCGGCCCGAGCGCAGCACGTACACGCCGTGTTCGTTCCTGAGGCGATCGACCTGATCGGCCGACAGCCCGGTGTACGTGAACATGCCGCGCTGCGTGATGTAGCGCGACAGCTTTTCGCCGCTGACGTGCGCGCGCAGTTGGTCGTGGATGGCGTGGCGCATGCGGGCGATGCGCTGGCACATCGCGGCCAGTTCTTCTTCCCAGCTCTTGCGCAGCGCCGGCGTGGTCAGCACGCGGGCCACGACGCGTGCGCCGTGCGTGGGCGGGTTGCTGTAGTTGGCGCGCACGGCACCGGTCAACTGGCCCAGCACGCGGCCGGCTTCATCGGCGCTCTGGCACACCACGCTCAGACCGCCGCAGCGTTCGCCGTACAGCGAAAAATTCTTCGAGAACGAATTGGCCACCAGGCACGGCACGTTCTGGCGCGCCAGTTCGCGCACGGCAAAGGCGTCATCGTCCAGGCCCGTGCCGAAGCCCTGGTAGGCCATGTCGACGAAAGGCAGCAGCTTGCGTGCCTTGAGCACGCCAATCACCTGGCGCCACTGGTCTTCGTTCAGGTCCACGCCGGTCGGGTTGTGGCAGCAGGCGTGCAAGAGCACGACGTCACCTTGCGGAATGGCTTCGATCGCGGCGAGCATCGCGTCGAACTTGAGTCCACCGGTGGCGGCGTCGTAGTACGGATAGGTGTTGACCTTGAACCCGGCACGTTCGAACACCACGCGATGGTTTTCCCAGCTTGGGTCGCTGATCCACATTTCGGCGCGGGGGAAATAGCGCTTGAGGAAGTCGGCGCCAACGCGCAGCGCGCCCGATCCGCCCAGCGTCTGCAGCGTGGCGATGCGGCCTTCGGCGCGCGCGGCGCAGTCCTCGCCGAACACCAGCGCCTGCACGGCCTGGCGATAGGCGGCGATGCCGGCCATCGGCAGATAGGGGCGCGGGCCCATGTCGGACAGCAGCGCGGCCTCGGCTTCGGCCACGGCCTGCATCACCGGCAGGCGGCCTTCGTCGTCAAAATAGATGCCGATGCTGAGGTTGACCTTGTTGGTACGCGGATCTTGCTGGAAGTCCTCGTTCAGCGAGAGGATCGGGTCACCGGGGAAGGCTTCGATGTGTTCGAACATGAGTGCGTGGGGGCTTCGAGAGTTCAAGGGGGCGGCGGCCCGTCATGCTGGCGGGCCGCGCTGTGCAGAGGCGCAGGATTGGCCGATGCGAGCGACGCTTACCGCGCCTGCACGCTGGCGGCCGGCTGCGCCGCACCGGCGTTTTTCTGCCGCAGGCCGTAGCTTACGCCAAGTACCGCCAGCCAGACCGGAATCAGGTAGACCGAAACGCGCAGTCCCGGTGTCAGGAACATCACCACCAAAATGCCCGCCAGGAAGGCCAGCGTCAGGTAGTTGGTCAGCGGATAGCCGAGGCTGCGGAATGCCGTGGTCTGGCCCGCGGCGCGCTTGGCGCGGCGGAACATCAGGTGGATGATGCTGATCATCGCCCAGTTGATGATCAGCGCCGATACCACCAGGCCCATCAGCAATTCGAACGCTTCGCCGGGCATGAAATAGTTGACCAGCACGCAGATGCCAGTGGCCAGGGCCGATACGCCCAGCGCGGTCAGCGGAATGCCGCGGCGGTTCACATGCATCAGCGCGCGCGGGGCGTTGCCTTGCTGGGCCAGGCCCAGCAGCATGCGGCTGTTGCAGTAGACGCCGCTGTTGTACACCGACAGCGCGGCGGTCAACACCACGATGTTCAGCACCGTCGCCACCACGTCGCTGTTCATCGCGTGGAAGATCAGCACGAACGGGCTGCCGCCGGTCACGACGTTCTGCCACGGATACAGCGACAGCAGCACGGCCAGCGCGCCGACATAGAAAATCAGGATGCGGTAGATCACCTGATTGGTAGCCTTGGGGATGCTCTTGCCCGGGTTGTCGGCTTCCGCCGCGGTGATGCCCACCAGTTCGAGCCCGCCGAACGAGAACATGATCACCGCCATCGCCATCACCAGGCCGCCGAACCCGTTCGGGAAGAAGCCGCCGTGCTGCCACAGGTTGGCGATGCTGGCCTGCGGCCCGGCCGACCCGGACGCCAGCAGATAGCCGCCAAAGGCGATCATGCCGACGATCGCCGCCACCTTGATGATCGAGAACCAGAATTCCATCTCGCCAAACGACTTCACGCTGGCCAGGTTGATGCCGTTGATGATCACAAAGAAGGCCAGCGCCGACATCCACGTCGGGATATTGGGCCACCAGTACTGGACGTACAGGCCGACGGCCGACAGCTCGGCCATGCTGACCAGGATGTAGAGCACCCAGTAGTTCCAGCCGGACATGAAGCCGGCGAAGTGGCCGCAGTATTTGTCGGCGAAGTAGCTGAACGATCCGGCTACCGGTTCGTCCACCACCATCTCGCCCAGTTGCCGCATGATGAAGAACGCGAAGATGCCGGCCACCGCGTAGCCGAGCAGCACGGCAGGACCCGCAAGCTTGATGGTTTGGGCGATGCCCAGGAACAGCCCGGTGCCGATGGCGCCGCCGAGCGCAATCAGCTGGATGTGACGATTCTTGAGGCCACGCTGAAGCGTGCCTGTATGGTCGGAAGTATGCATGGAGTGTGTCTGTCCTCTACCCATTCTCGTGGAATGGCTACGCGCCTCTACAGCCTCTGCAGGGTGGGCGCTTTGAAAATGCGCCAGCGCGGGTAGCGCCGGCAGCAGGGGTTTGCGCCGGCAACCCGAAAGGATACCGGCTCAACCAGGGGAAAGCGGAAGAATCTGCTGGCCTGAGGAAAATTTCAGGCCGTTGCGGTCATACCTTTAGCGTGCCGCGCTCGATTTGGTCGCGTTCGAGTGATTCGAACAGCGCCTTGAAGTTGCCTTCGCCAAAGCCATCGTCGCCGGCGCGCTGGATGAATTCGAAGAACACCGGGCCGAGCACGCCCTTCGAGAAAATCTGCAGCAACAGGCGGGGCTTGCCGTTCTCGGTGGTGCCGTCGAGCAGGATGCCGCGCGACTTCAGTTGGTCCACCGGCTGGCCGTGGCCGGGCAGGCGGGTGTCCAGCGCCTGGTAGTAGTAGTCGTTCGGCGCGGTCATCAGCTCGACACCGGCCATCTGCAGGTTGTCGATGACTTCGATCAGGTTGTCGACCAGGAAGGCAATGTGCTGAATGCCTTCCCCGTTGAAGGCCATCAGGAACTCCTCGATCTGACCCGCGCCCTTGGACGACTCCTCGTTCAGCGGAATGCGGATCTTGCCGTCCGGCGCGGTCATCGCCTTCGAGGTCAGGCCCGTGTACTCGCCCTGGATGTCGAAGTAGCGGATTTCACGGAAATTGAACAGGCGTTCGTAGAAGTTGGCCCAGTACGCCATGCGGCCACGGTAGACGTTGTGCGTCAGGTGGTCGATCACCTTCAGGCCGTGGCCCTTCGGACGGCGGTCCGCGCCTTCGACGAATTCGAAATCGATGTCATAGATCGACTTGCCGTCTTCGAAGCGGTCGATCAGATACAGCGGCGCACCGCCGATACCCTTGATCGCAGGCAGGCGCAGTTCCATCGGACCGGTTGCAATTTCCACCGGCTGGGCGCCCAGCATCAGCGCGCGGTTGTAGGCCTTGTGCGAATCCTTGACGCGGAAAGCCATGCCGCAGGCGCTGGGGCCGTGTTCGGCGGCGAAATAGGCGGCTTCGCTGTGCGGCTCGTTGTTTACGATGAAGTTGATGTCACCCTGGCGATACAGCACCACGTCCTTTGAACGATGGCGTGCCACCAGCGAGAAGCCCATTTTTTCGAACAGCGGCTCGAGAACGTTGGGCGTGGGCGAAGCGAATTCCACAAATTCGAAGCCCATCAATTGCATCGGGTTTTCAAACAGATCGGCCATGGTCAGTGCGCGCGGGGGCGAGTAGCAATAGAAATAATATTTCGGCGGGGCCGGGGCGGATGTGGCGAGGTAGACGCTTGCGCCGCGGCTCATCGTGGGGAAATTGTAGAACCCGCGCCGCTAAATAGGATTTCGTAAGGCACGCAGGGAAACCCTTGGATATGAGATAAAATTTCGCAGAATCGCTATTCAAGGAAATCAGGATGCATCAAACCGAGCTGGACCGTACGGACCGCCGCTTGCTGGGCGTGCTGCAGGAACATGGCCGTGCGTCCAATCTGGAGCTGGCCGAGGCGATCAACCTGTCGCCGGCGCAGACGCTGCGGCGGCACCGGCGCCTGGAGGAGGGCGGCATCATCAAGCGCTACGAGGCGCGGCTCGACAGCACTGCACTGGGGTTTGGGGTGACGGCCTTCATTCACGTGACGATGGAGCGCGGCCACATCCGCGACCTGTCCAAATTCAAGAGCCTGGTGGCCGAACTGGCGCAGATCCAGGAATGCTTCTCGGTGACCGGCGATATCGATTACGTGCTGAAGGTGGTGGCGAAGGACTTGAAGTCGCTATCGGACTTCCTGCTCGACACCCTGATGCGCATCCCGGGCGTGAGCGGCGTGAAATCGAGCGTCTGCCTGGACGAAATCAAGTGCACCAGCGCGATGCCGCTGGAGCCGTGACGGCGCAGCCTTCGTCGCTTGCATCCGCCATCGGCGCGGGCCGGAGCGAATCGCGTGGATTACGCAACCGGCAGCGCGCCATGGCGCTGCGCCGGCGCTCAGGCGGCGATGCCTTGCATCGCGTCGACGATTTCGCGGCTGTCGTTTGGGCGAACCACGCGCGCCACTTCCTGGCCATCGCGCAGGAAAATCAGCGTAGGCCAGAGCTTCACGCGGAACGACCGTCCCAGCGGCCGGCCGCTGCCGTCTTCGACCTTGATGTGATCGATCTCGGGATGCTCGGCAAACGCCGTTTCGATCAATGGCTGCGCGCGCTGGCAAAAGCCGCACCACGGCGTCCCGAATTCCAGCACGGTGGCGCCACGCAGGCTATCGATCTCGCTGCGCGTGGGTTCGGTTGCGGCAAAGGTATGGGTCATGCTCATGGCTTGGCGGCTCCGTCGATATGGGATGCGCGGATGTCTGATGGGCTGGCACGCGAATGCCGTGCCAGCGGCCCGAGGCGTCATTCTGCCAGTGCCAGCGGATTGGCGTGGCGCGGCGGCATGGCAGAAATTTCCCACCATGCCGGCAAAAGCGCCTGAACCTCGGCGCGCGCGTAGCGGTCGTCGATCAGCCACACCACGCCGCGATCCTGCTGCGTGCGGATCACGCGGCCGGCCGCCTGCACCACCTTGCGCAGCCCCGGATACAGATATGCATAGTCGTAGCCCTGGCCGAACACGGCCTCCATGCGCTCGCGCAGCCGTTCGTTGACCGGATTGATCTGCGGTAGCCCCAACGTGGCCACGAACGCGCCGATCAGGCGATCGCCCGGCAGGTCGACGCCTTCGGAGAACACGCCGCCCAGCACCGCAAAACCGATGCCGCGTCCACCCGGTGCGAACGCGTCGAGAAACGCCGCCTGCCCCGCTTCGGTCATGCCGCGCGCCTGAAGCCATAGCGGGATGTCGGGTCGATGCGCCGCCAGCTGCGCCGCCGCCTGTTGCAGGTAGTCGTGGCTGCTGAAGAACGCTAGGTAGTTGCCAGGCCGGCGCGCGTACTGTTCGGCCATCAGTCCCACCAGCGCCGGCAGCGAACGTTGCCGCTGGCCGTAGCGCGTGGAAATATGGCGCGCCACATGCACGTCGAGCTGATCGGCGCGGAACGGCGATGGCACTTCGATCCACACCGTGTTGGCGGGCAGCCCGAGCAGGTTGCGGTAGTAGTCGGTGGGATGCAGCGTGGCGGAAAACAGCGTGGTCGAATGCGCGCCCGCGAAGCGCGGCGCGAGATACGGCGCGGGCAGCAGGTTGCGCACGCACAGCGCAGCATCGACGCCCGCGCGCGTACGCGGCGTGCGCGTGATGTCGAAGATCGAGTGCTTGCCGCCGTATTCGGTCAGTTGTTCGGCGAGCCGCAGAAAATGCATGGCGTCGAAATAGAAGCGCTCCAGCGCGGCGTCATGCCGTTGCGGATGTTCGCTCATGTCATCGACGATGGCGCTGCACAGCTGCGTAAGCGTCTCGACAAAGGCGGGCGGCTCTTCGTCGCGCGTTTCGTAGGCGTCGTCGCTCGCCTTGGCCAGCGCGTTCCACTGGCGGTAGAGCTTGTCCATCGGCCGCTTGAGCGCAGCGGGCGCGCCGCGCCGCACGTCCCGAAACGCGGCGTGATCGAGCGTGACCGTGTACATCGCGCGTCCGCGCTCAACTAGGTTGTGCGCTTCGTCGACCAGCACGCTGACGCGCCATTCGTTCATGGCCGTCAGCGCAAACAGCATCGCACTACGATCGAAATAGTAGTTGTAGTCGGCCACCACCAGATCGCTCCAGCGGATCATTTCCTGTGCCAGGTAATAGGGGCAGATCTGGTGCGCGGCGGCGATCTCGCGCAGCGTGCCGCGGTCCAGCAGTGGCGCGGCGCTGGCCGCATCGCGCGCGGCGGGCAGGCGGTCGTAGAAGCCGCGCGCCAGCGGACATGATTCGCCATGGCAGGCAAGGTCCGGGTGTTCGCACGCCTTGTCGCGTGCGATCAGCTCGATCACGCGCAGCGGCGTGCGCGCGGCATCGCCGCGCAATTGCGCGGTGGCATGCAGGGCGACGGCGCGGCCGGTCGAGCGCGCCGAGAGAAAGAACAGCTTGTCGATGCGTTGCGCCGGCATGGCCTTGAGCGCCGGAAACACGGTGCCGATCGATTTCCCGATGCCGGTGGGCGCCTGCGCCAGCAAGGTGCGCGCCGACGCGTTGGCCTTGTAGACCGATTCGGCCAGCAGGCGCTGTCCGTCGCGAAACGTGGCATGCGGAAACGCCAGCGTCTGCAGCGCCGCGTCGCGGCCGGTGCGATGCGCGAGTTCGCGTTCGGCCCATTGCATGAAGCGTTGGCAACTGTCCTCGAAGAACGCGCGCAGCGCCGGCGCGTCAAAGCGCTCCTTGAGCACGCGCTCGCGCTGGCTGACGATATCGAAATACACTACGGCGATGTCGATCTGCGCGAGGCCGCGGGCATCGCACAGCAGCCAGCCGTAAATCTTTGCCTGCGCCCAGTGCAGCGCCTGATGGTTGGCCGGCACCGCCACCTTCTCGCCGCGCACGGTCTTGATTTCCTCTAGCCGGTTGGTCACGGGGTTGTAGCCGTCGGCGCGGCCGCGTACGCGCAAGCCATTGAAATCGCCGCTCAACGCAACCTCCGCCTCGTAGCCCGGACCGCGCCGGCTGGTGACCACGCCGTGCCCGGCCACGCCTTCCTGGCCGGTCGGCGACGGCGTGAAACGCAGGTCGAGATCCCCCGCCTTGGCGGTGAATTCGCAAAGCGTTCGCACGGCAACCGTGTAGCGCGGCGTGGGAAGGGAGACGGAGGTGGCGGACAAGTCGCAAAAATGGAGCGGGCGGCGGAACTGTATAAATATACAGTGATCGGACACCGACAGGAAATCCCCGCGCAGATATTTAAGATGGATACCGACGCGACCCCGGAGCCATGCCATGCAGTCACTGAAGATCGCCACATTCAATATCAATGGTGTGCGCACGCGCTTGCAGGCACTGCTGACGTGGCTGGCGCGCGAATCGCCCGACGTCGCGTGTCTTCAGGAGTTGAAGGCGGTGGACGAAGGCTTTCCGATCGACGAGATCCGTGCGGCCGGTTACGGCGCCATCTGGCACGGCCAGAAGTCGTGGAATGGCGTGGCGATTCTGGCCAAGGGCGCCGACCCAGTGGAAGTTCGGCGCGGCCTGCCGGGCGCCGACGACGATTCGCAGAGCCGCTATCTGGAGGCGGCGGTCGAAGGCGTGCTGGTGGCCTGCCTGTACCTGCCCAATGGCAATCCCCAGCCGGGCCCCAAGTTCGACTACAAGCTGGCGTGGTTCGAGCGCTTGATCGCCCATGCGGCGACGCTGCGCGATAGCGGCCATCCGGTGGTGATCGCGGGCGATTTCAATGTGGTGCCGACCGACGACGACATCTACAACACGCGATCGTGGCTCAAGGATGCGCTGCTGCAGCCCGAAAGCCGCGAATGTTATCGGCGTCTGCTGGCGCAGGGCTGGACGGACGCGTTGCGCGCGCGCTATCCGGACGAGCGCATCTACACGTTCTGGGATTATTTTCGCCAGCATTGGCAGACCAATTCGGGACTGCGCATCGACCATTTGCTGCTGGGACCGCAGGTGCGCCTGATTGATGCCGGCGTCGACAAATGGGTGCGCGGCGAGGAAAGGGCCAGCGATCACGCGCCGGCGTGGGTCCGCATCGAGGTGGACGCCTCAGGCGCGGGGCAGGGCGAAGCGGGGCGGAAAGCGGCGACGAAAGCGCCGACGAAAGCGGCGACGAAAGCGGCGACGAAAGCGCCGACGAAAACAGCGGCATCGAGAAAACCCGCAGCAAAGAAACCCGCAGCGAAGAAAACCGCAGCGAAGAAAACCGCAGCGAAGAAAACCGCGGCCAAAAAAGTCTCTGCCAGGAAATTCGCCGCCACATGAACCGGGCAAAAAAAGCGCCGGGAATGATCCCGGCGTCGGAGAAATCAGGGACGTCCGCCGCGAGAGCGGTACGACGGACGTCGGGCGCCTGAACCGGGGCGCCGCAAAAATCTTCAGGCTGCCACGGCTTCGCTTTCGCGGCTCAGGCAATATTTGCCGCTTACCGCGCCCACCAGCATGTCCGCAGCTGCGTCGAGACGGTCAGTCGATCCAGACATGCGCGCGGTGATGATGCCGTTCTGGATCGCGCCGTACAGCACCTTGGCCAGCGCTGGCGGCGGCACCGGATACGGCTGCCCACGCGCGATTTCGGCACGGTGCAGCAGTCCGGCGATCCACACTTCATTCATCTGGAAGTGCCCCTGCAGCAGGCTGCGGATCGAATCGGGCAAGGCCAGCACTTCGGCGGACAGCATGCCGGCCAGACAGATCTGGTTCAGCTCGATGCCGTTGCGCAGCGGATCGACATACCGATGCGCCTGTTCGACCAGCGGCAGGCTGGTGTCGATGGCAGCGAGGCGCGTCTGCGCGCGTTCGCGGTACAGACGCACCACTTCCAGCACCAGATCGTCCTTGGCCGGGAAGTAGTAGTGAATGCTCGAGGTCTTCACGCCCACCAGCTCCGCCAGATCGCGGTAGCTGAAGCCGTTGTAACCACGTTGTCGAATCAGCACGGAGGCGTGCTCAAGCAGTTGATCGCGTACGGTATGCGTTTTCATGGCAACTATCTCTCGCCTTGTGGCGGAGATCCTCCGGTTTTTGGCCGTACGCCCCTTACAGGGACGACGACTGCGCAACGAGCGAGAGCACTGCCCCGCTAGTCAGGCAGAGCACGAGCCAGCCGCCCAGTATCAGGGCACTGTCACGCAAGGTCATGATGAAACTCCAGGTGTCGTTGGGGTTGCGGCCCGTATGCAATGGGTCGCAACCTGTCGGCCTCAGGCGTTGGCGCCGTCGGTGTACGGATCGAACTTGCGCGACGGTTCTGCCGACACGCCGGTGCGGTCCATGCCGGCCACGATGCGGGCGCCGTCGGTGTAAGGGTCAGCCTTGCCGACCTTCGCGCCGTCGGTGTACGGATCGAACTTGCGCGACGGTTCTGCCGACACGCCGGTGCGGTCCAGACCGGCCACGATGCGGGCGCCGTCGGTGTACGGATCGAACTTGCCGACCTTCGCGCCGTCGGTGTAGGGATCGGCCTTGCCGACGCGTGCGCCTTCGCTGAAGGCGTCGAACTTGCCTTGGCGTGCGCCGTCGGTGAAGGCGTTGCGCTGGTCATTCACGCGGTAGCTGTAGCCGTAGACTTCGCCGGACTTCTGGGCGGCGGGAGCGGCTTGGGCGGCGCCCGTCACGAAAGCGGCGGCGAGGGCGGCGGCGGTGAGGATGTTCTTGGCGTTCATGATGCTCTCCTTATGGGCCTGGCGATCTCGGTTCTGTATGGATCGCGGGGCCGAAGTCTGTGCTGCGTTTCAGGCGTCTTTCCGATGCTGCTATCTACTGCTAGATAGACAGTCGGAGCTAAAAAAAGACCGCCTACCGGTACTGACAAACAACTTGTATTGCATGGATCTGTTGCGTGGATCAACGTCTGCCGCGTCTTGCTGTTTGCCGCATGTCGCTGTCCATGGCCTGAATATTATCTACTACTAGATAGATAAGCAAGGGAAATTTGGAGAAATTTCGATGTGCAAGGGTGGAGCAAGGTGCTAGGCGCGCCTCAGATCCCTCGCAAGTTTCTGAATTTATTGAAGAAAAAGCGCTGGCACCGACAGGGGCGCGCAGCGCTTTTTAGGGATACGCGGCTGCCGTAAAAGTCGGAATCTAGCGCTTGCCGATCGTGAAGGTGATCTCTCCGACACCTTCAACGCCGCCTGACACGGTGTCTCCCGGATTCAACGCGCCCACTCCGGCCGGCGTGCCCGTGAAGATCAGGTCGCCCGGCTGCAAGGTCATGGCTTCGGAGATATAGGCGATGACATCGGCCACGGGCCAGATCAGCTCGTCGAGATCGCCCTTCTGGCGTGTTTCGCCGTTCACGTTAAGCCAGATTGCGCCCTTCGACGGATGGCCGACCGCCGACACCGGCTGCAGCGGTCCGCATGGGCCGGAAGCGTCGAACGACTTCGACCAGTCCCAGGGGCGGCTCATTTTCTTGGCCACGTCCTGCAGGTCACGGCGCGTCAGGTCCACGCCGACGCCATAGCCCCACACCAGATCCAGCGCCTGTGCCGCACTGACATTGGCGCCGCCCTTGCCGATGGCCACCACCAGTTCGATCTCGTGATGGAGGTTTTCCGTAAGCGGCGGGTAGGGCACGGTGCCCTCGGCCGGCACCACCGCATCGGCGGGCTTGGTGAAAAAGAACGGCGGCTCGCGATCCGGGTCCTTGCCCATCTCGCGCGCATGCGCGGCGTAGTTGCGTCCGACGCAGAATACGCGGCGAATCGGAAAGCGGGCGGTGCTGCCGGCAACGGCGACGCTGGGCTGCACGGGCGGGTCGATCACGAAATCGGTCATGTCTTGCTCTGGTTTTCAGTGGAACGGTGGGGCGGTGAAACCTGCGGATTATTTGGCGAAGACCTGGCTCAGGTCGCCAAACGCCTTGAATTCGAGGGCGTTGCCCGATGGGTCGAGAAAGAACATGGTGGCCTGCTCGCCTACCTGGCCCTTGAAACGCACATGCGGTTCGATCACGAATTGCGTGCCGACGGCGCGCAGCTTGTCGGCCAGACGTTCCCATTCGGCCATCGACAGGATCGCGCCGAAATGCCGCACCGGCACGTTGTCACCGTCCACCGCACTGGTGGCGCGATGGCCGCACTCGTCCGGCGACAGATGCGCCACGACCTGATGGCCGTAGAAGTCGAAATCGACCCAGGCGTCGGAACTGCGGCCCTCGGGACAGCCCAGCAGGTCGCCGTAGAACTGGCGCGCGGCGGCAAGATCGTGAACGGGGAAGGCGAGGTGGAACAGTGGGGTGGCGCTCATGGCTTCAGGGTCTCTCGTGAAAGCAGTCAAACACGGTGTCGTTGATTGTAATCAGCAGAACTCGTAATATGAAACGAATCATTTTTTGACTGAGCATCGAAAATTTCGATGCTTGCGCCTCTGGCGCTTGGCGCTTGGCGCGGAGCCGGGGGACACCCTTCTGGCGCCGCGACCCGTCCCTTGCCCCTACCGTGATCCGCTATTTCAAGACTTTTCTGATTGCCGCCGAGACCAGCTCGTTTTCTGCCGCCGGTGCGCGGCTGGGGCTGACCCAGTCCGCCGTCAGCACGCAGATTCGCCGGCTCGAGGACGATCTGGGTTGCACGCTGTTCGAGCGCTCCGGCAAATCGGTAACGCTGAGCGAAGAGGGCCGCCAGATGCTGGCCGACGCCACGCGCATCGTGTCTATCTACGAAGCAATGAAGGGATCGCGCGAGCGGGATACGGCGCCGCTGGACCTGGGCGCGGTGTCGACGGTGCAGGCCAGCCTGCTGCCGCGCGCGATGCAGCGCTTTCGCGTCGCGTATCCCGATACGCACGTCAATATCGTTCCGGGCATGTCGACGCAATTGCTGACCCAGGTGGACGCACGCGAGCTGGACATCGCGGTTCTGGTGAAGCCGCGCCTGGGCATCCCAACCGACCTGAAGTGGGTGCCGCTGCTTCAGGAGCGCTTTGTGGCGGTGGCACCGACAGGCGCGCCGTCCGACCTGAAAACGCTGCTGCAGAGCGTGCCGTTTATCCGCTACAACCGCCATTCCACCGGCGGCCAACTGGTCGATCGCTACCTGCGCCGGCACCGCTTGTGGGTGCGCGAGGGCATGGAACTGGACGAGCCCGCGGTGATCCTGCAAATGGTTGGCGAGGGATTGGGCTGCGCGATCATTCCATCGGCGCTGGTGCCGTTGCGGCAGACGCCCAATATCCAGGAGGTGCCGATGCCCGGCGCGCCGCTCTATCGAGAGATTGGCGCGCTGGTGCGGCAGTCGGCGCTCAAGCGGGCGCCGACCGCCGCGCTGATCGAGGCATTCCTGGCGGAAAGCCGGGAACGCCAGTGGATCATGCCTGCGGCTTCGGCTGCGGACCTTGCGGCGCCCCCGCCGGGCTGACGCGGCGCACCATCAGCGCCAGCAGTGCGGCCACCAGGCACGCGGCGCCAGCCACGTACAGCGCGGGCGAATAGGTCAGCCAGAACGTGCGTGAAAGCCCCGCGCCAAACGCCGCAGTCGCCGCGCCGATCTGGTGTGCGGCGAAGATCCAGCCAAACACCATTGGCGCGCGCTCGCGTCCGAAGGTGCTGCCCGCCAACTTGATCGTTGGCGGCACGGTGGCGATCCAGTCCAGTCCATAGAACATCGCGAACAACGACAGGCCGTAAAGCGTGAATTCGGAGTGCGGCAGCCAGAACAGCGAAAGTCCGCGCAGCGCGTAGTACCAGAACAGCAGCTTGCGGCTGTCGTAGCGGTCCGACAGCCAGCCCGACAGGATGGTGCCGATGAAGTCGAACGCGCCCATCATCGCCAGCGCCGACGCAGCCGGTACGGCCGACATGCCGAAATCGGCGCACAGCGATATGAAGTGCGTCTGGATCAGGCCGTTGGTGGAGAGCCCGCAGATGAAGAAGGTGCCCGCCAGAATCCAGAACGTCTGCGTGCGCGCGGCATCGCGCAACACCACGAACGGGCCGCGCCAGGACAGCGGCGCTGGCGCGGCAGCCGGCGGCTGCGGGGCCGATGCCAGCGGTGGCAACTCGCCAAACGGCGCCAGGCCCACGTCGGACGGCCGGTTGCGCATCCACCCCAGCACCACCAGCGCCAATGCGCCACACGCGGCAAGCACCGGCAGCACGGCCACGCGCCACCCCATATGTTCGATCAGCCACGCGGCCACCGGCAGGAAGGCCAGTTGTCCCGTAGCGGAACTGGCGGTCAGTAGCCCGATCACCAGACCGCGACGCGCGGTGAACCACCGATTGGCGACCACTGCGGCCAGCACCAGCGCGGTCAGGCCCGAGCCGACGCCAAGCATCAGTCCCCACGCGATGAACAACTGCCAGAGCTGCGTGGACACGGTGGCCAGCGCCATGCCGCCCGCAATCAGCGCCAGCGCCGCGCACACGACATGGCGCACGCCGAAGCGCTCCATCAGGATCGCCGAGAACGGCGCCATCAGGCCGAACAGCGCAAAACGGAACGCCAGGATCGACGACACCTGATCGGTGCTCCAGCCCATTTCTGTGGTCATTGGCTTGAGGAACGCGCCGGGCAGGCCGAGCGCGGCCGCGGTGGTCAGCATCACGCAGAACGTGATGGCTGCGACGATCCACGCGTAATGGACGCCGCGCCGGTCGAGCCGGCTCGAGAGGGCTTGGGCAAACATGGGGCTTGTGGTGGAAGTGGTCAGAGGTTTGTGAGGGCCCGATTTTCGGTCGATCAGGCGGGTGCGGATGGGGTGACGGCGCGGCTGTCCGTGGTGCCGTCGGTGGCGCGGTCGCTCTCGCGCCCGTCGCGCTCCAGCAGCCAGCCGCGCGCGACAGCGAGAATGTCGTCGGAAATCGCATCGCCAGCCGTGGCGCGCGCCAGCGTGATGGCGCCGACCAGCGTAGCCATCTCCAGCAATGCGGCGCGGTCGGTTTCGTCGCTTGGGCCTTCGGCCGCGGTGGTTTTCCAGGTCGACAGCAACTGCTTGACACCGTCCAGATAGGCTTGCCGCACCGGCTTGCCGGCAGGTTCGCGCGCGATATCGGCGACCAGCGCCGACGCCGGGCAGCCATGTCCCGCGGCGTCGCGATGCGCTTCGTTCAGATACAGATCGACCAGATTGCGTCGCGCGGCGTGCGGGTCGCCATCGGCCTTCGCCACCAGATGCTGCCAGCGCGCATTCGAACTGGAAAACGCCCGCGCGCACGCCACCGCTGCCAGGTCGTCCTTGGATGCGAAGTGCCCATAGAAACCGCCGTGGGTCAGTCCCGCATCGGCCATGATCTGGGCCACCGACACGCCATGCAGCCCATGCTGCCGGAACAGCCGCGCCGACGCTTCCTCGATGGCCGTCCTGTGCTGCTCGGCAACTGCCCGTGATGCGCGCGCCATTCCGATTTCTCCTGCTGATCTGGTGATTCGTCCTTGACCGGAGTTTAGATGACATCCATACTTTATTCAATAGATGTTGTCTGTCATATAAAAACAGGCCGCATCATGGGCCGCCTCCGTTGCCCGATGTTCCGCTGCTATCCCAATCTCGATGGAGAACCTGTCATGTTTCAACTCTTCGATCTGTCCGGCCGCGTGGCCGTGGTAACCGGCTCCACCAAAGGCATGGGCCTGGAAATGGCGCGCGCGCTTGGCCAGGCCGGCGCGCGCGTGGTGGTGTCCGGGCGCGACGCTGCGGTGTCCGAATCCGTCGCCGCCAAGCTGCGCGACGCCGACATCGACGCCACCGGCATTGCCTGCGACATCGCCAGCACGGAGAGCGTGCGCGCGTTTGCCGCGCAGGTGCTGGAAAAATTCGGGCGTGTCGATGCGCTGGTGCTGAATGCCGCGGGCAGCGGCGTGGCCGGTTCGATGCTGGAGCAGGGGCCCGAGGTGTTCGACGACGTTATGGCGGGCAACGTGCGCGGCAATCTGGTGCTGGTCAACGCGCTGGCGCCGCAAATGATCGAACGTCAGGATGGCTCCATCATCTTCATGTCGAGCATTGCCGCGCGACGCGGCTCGGCGCGGCTGGCGCTCTACAGCATTTCGAAGGGCGCGACCGATCTGGCAATGCGCAATCTCGCGCAGACGCTGGGCCCGTACAACATCAACGTGAACAGCATCAACCCTGGGCCGGTGCGCACCGATTTCTCTCGCGACGCACTGTGGGGCGATCCGGAACGCGAAAAGGCGCTGGCCGCCGGCATTCCAATGCGACGCATCGCCGAAGCCGTGGACGTGGCCGGCGTCGCGGTGTTGCTCGCGTCGCCGGCGGGGCGCTACATCTCTGGCCAGACGATCGGCGTCGATGGCGGCGCCACTGCATAAGGGGCTTGCGACGCGCGCGCGCAAAGGTGCATTGCGCGCGCGATCGCTGTGCGCCGCGCACCGGTGCTGTGCAACTTGCGCACCGCGTTTGTGCGCAAGAAAAAATAGCGGGAAATAGCGGGGAAAACGGCTTCATTTCGCGGAATCGACGCCGTTACAGTGGGCATTGAGACTCCCTGAAACAAAGGAATATTGTGGCCGCATTGTTGAATCCCGCAGTCCGTCTGATGGCTCGGCTGACCATCACGCGCAAGCTGTTGCTGTTGTCCGTGCTGTTCCTGGTCCCGTTGTGCGGCGCGCTTTACGCCGTCTTCAACCAGTCGGTGCAGTCGATCCGTGACACCCGCGATGAAGAGCGCGGTCTGACGCTGGTCAGCCGCGCGCTCGATTTCATGCGGGAAACGCAGGTGCGCCGCGGTGCCGCCAATGGCGTGCTGCTCGGCAACGCGACGTTTCGTCCGACCTTCGATGCGGCCGACGGCAAGGCCGCGCAGCATCTGGGCGCGTTGCTTGCCGAAGCGTCCGCGGTGACCACGTTCGACGTCGCGCCCGACGCGCGCAAGCTCGACGATGCGTGGCAGCAGATCCGCAAGCTCGGCCTCGATACGCCGGCTGCGCCGCTGTTCGACCGCCATACGGCATTGGTCAAGCAGACGCGGCTGTTCATTGGCGATGTGGCCGACCGTTCGTCGCTGGCGCTCGATCCCGAAGCGGGCTCGTACTATCTGGTCAGCCTGATGGTCGGGCCGATGCCGAAACTTGCGGAAGTCAGCGCGCTGGCGCGCGGACGCGGCGCCGGCATCATTGCCCAGGGCGGATTTTCCGACGCGGCGCAACAGGCGGAGCTGGCGGCGCTGGCCGAGCAGATCCAGGATGGGCTGGAAACGGTGCGCCGCGACATCGCGCGCGTTGCGCACAGCACACCTGCCCAGCGCGACCGCTTGCAGGCTGCCGCCAGGCAACTGGGCGCCATCGACAATTTTTATCGCACGCTCAAGGTCAGCATGCTCGGTTCGAGTGGCATCACGATCGACGCCAAGTCCTATTTTGCCGAAGGCACTGCGGCAATCGAGGCGGTGTCCACGGTCAGCCGCGAGTTCACCGATATGGCGCGCCTGATGCTCGATGAGCGTGTCACGCGCGAGGAGCACAAGCTGCTGGCGCTGGCGGTCGTTGCGCTGCTGATGGTCGGCGGGGCGCTGTACCTGTTCGCGGGCTTCAGCCGCGGCATGCGTGAAGACGTGCACGACGTGGCGCAACTGGTGGCGCGCATCAACGACGGCGATCTGAGCGTCCAGATCGAGGCTCGCGGCCGGGACGAACTGGCCGACATCAAGCGTCACCTGATGTCGATGGTGCAGGCATGGCGCGACGTGATCGGCAACACGCGCGATAGCGCGCAAAGCGTGCTGGTGGCAGCCGGACAGATTGCGCAGGGCAATGTCGACCTGTCGCAGCGCACCGAGGAACAGGCGTCATCGCTGGAGCAGACCGCGGCGAGCATGGAGCAACTGACGGCGATCGTGCAGCAGAACGCCGGCAACGCCAGCCAGGCCAGCACGCTAGCCGGGGAGGCCGCCTCGATTGCGGTGGCGGGCGGTCATTCGGTGGTGCGCATGCGCGAGACGATGAGCGAGATCGAAGCCGATTCGCGCCGTATCGTCGATATCATCGCCGTGATCGACAGCATCGCGTTTCAGACCAACATCCTCGCGCTCAATGCGGCCGTGGAGGCCGCGCGCGCCGGCGAACTGGGCCGCGGCTTTGCGGTAGTAGCCGGAGAAGTGCGCACGCTGGCGCAGCGCGCGGCCAACTCGGCCAAGGAGATTCGTGTGCTGATTTCTCAGTCCGCCGGCCGCGTGACCAGTGGCGCGGCGCTGGCATCCGAGGCCGCGTTGACGATGGATAGCCTGGAGAACGCTGTACAGCGCGTCACGTCGATGATGGAGGACATCAGCCGCGCATCGCACGAGCAAAGCGGCGGCATCGCGCAGGTCAATCAGGCCGTGACGCAGATGGATCAGGTGACACAGCAGAACGCCGCGCTGGTGGAGCAGGCCGCGGCCGCGGCACAGGCGCTGCAGGAGCAGGCCGAGCGCTTGGAGCAGACGGTCAGCGTGTACCGCGTGGCCGCATGATCGAAGCATGAAAATGCCGAGCGCCCACGGGTCCGCAGGACCCGGGGCGCTCGTCGAGGGATGGAGTTTTTGCCAGCCGCCGCCGCACGGTCATCGTGCGATGACAGGCGAGACTGAAGCGTCAAGTCGATGGCGGGCGGTTACCAGCCGTTGAAGCCGCCCGCGTCCTTGGCCGCGGCATCGACGTCCTGGCGCTGGACGCGGATGTTGTTTTCCACGTCGGTCACGCCAAAGGTGTTGTCGACCATGTCCTCGATGTCGTACTTCTGGCTGCGCATGCGCACGGTGCCGCCCAGCGTTACCTTGCCCTTTTCGACCTCGACCGTGACGTCGCGCACATCGACGCCGGAGGTAAAGGTCAGGCGTTCGCAGATTTCGTCGCGTATGCGTTCGTCGGTGCGCGTATAGCCCCGCGGACCGCTGCGTCTTTCGTGCGAGTCCGAGTCCGAACCGAACCATTCGCTCATAGCCTGGCCGATACGGTGGCCGATGTTGTACAGCATGCCGTGATCTTCATCGCGATCGTCGCGGTCGTCGCGCCAGCGTTCGGTGCGCGCCGATTGTCCATAGCGAGGCGAATAACCCAGTTCTTCGTCGTATCCGCGCCCGCCCAGATAGTCGCGGCCATAGCTCTGCGCATAGTGCGGACGAGATTCGCCCCATTCGTCGCGCGGCTCGGTCCAGTAACGTGTGTCGCTGCGCAGGTCGTTGAAGTAGGCGTTGTGGCCGCTGTGGCGCGGCTCGCGCTGCGCGGCGCTGCGCAACCATGCCTGATCGGCATTGCCGAAGCCCTGGCCACCGTCGCGGCCCGCGTTGCGCGATTGCTGCGCGCCGCGGCGATAACCGCCCAGATCGCCATAGTCTCCATACTCGCTCGCGTACTGACGGCTGCGATATTGCTCGCGCACGCGCCAGTCCTCGTCACGCTCGGGCGATGCGTCGTCGCCGCCGTTCAGGCCGTAGCGCAGGTCGCTGCCCGTGCGCTGCTCGCGCCGACTCCGCTGCCAGCCGTTTCCGCGATCGTCATCGTGCTCGCGGCGATAGCCGCCGGGCGCGGGACCGCCCTCGCTCAACTGTCCCGGGGTCAGGCGCTGGCGGCGCTGGGCATCGTCCCATTCGTCGCCGTACGATTCGGGTTGCCAATCGTCCGAATCTAGCCAACGCGACCCACGGTCGTCATCCCATGGATCGCCAAGATCGTCATTGCGCCGGCTCTCATCGGCCCGCCAGGGAGTGTCCCGGCGATAGCGCTCGCTGTGGTAGTCACCCATGTTGCGCTCCTGATGCTTGCTGCTGAGGTTGAAGATTTGCCAGACGCGCGGAATGCGGCGATATCGGCAGTTCGATAGCGCCATGCACGCAAATGCCGGCAAGTTCAAAGTCAGCGCAAATTCCATACCGTGGGCGCAATCCCTTGCCAGACGGCGACTGCGGGGGATTCCGGCGCGCCGACGCCATGCAAGCGTTGCGCGGCTGCATGTAAAGACTGCATCGCGCTCAAGCCGGCGCGGGCGGCGCGTCCGGCACGTCGGCCGGCATCGACAGACGGCTGGCCGTCATGTCACGGCGCGTTCACGCGGCGGATGGTCGCCTGCACTGGCGCGACGGCGCCCACCGATGCGGGTGCGGGCCGGGCTGGCTCGGGCGCGGGACGCATGCCGCGCGCTTCGCGCAGCGGTGCAATGCCCTCGACGGCGTGAAACGGATGGCTGTTGGCAAAGTCCGTCGCGGCGGTTTCCAAAAAGCTGGGCGCAGGGCGCTGCGCATCGGGTGGTTGGGGCAGCGCCTTGTCGGCGTGCGCCGCGGTATGAAAACAGAGCAACAGCACGCGCAACAGCAGCACAAAACCGCGAATGCGGTGGCGGATGACACGGGTTTGCGAGGGACACGGCGGCGCAACGACGCCCGGCCGCAATTGGGGCGGGATCAACATGGCAGTTCTCCGGGATGAAGCCGGGAAGGTTGGCTTCGGGTATCAAGACGAGCATCGCGGCGCCGCGCTCGATGCGTCTATTTGCAGAGAACATGCCACGGCAGCAATGGCGGCCGGCGCGTGGCGACGGTCACTTCCGGAGCGGAAAACGGCGGGTGGGCGCCGGTCGGGGCCAACACCGGCCGGCGAGTGGTTGGGTCCCGGCCAACAGGCAGGGACGATGGCGATCGGCGAGGACCGCGCCGGCCGATGCGCGAAGTCGAACGTTCAGCGCATGCCGCTGTGTGCGCCGTGGTCGTGGCCCGGATGCGTGTGCGCGGCGCCTGTCTGCGGCAGCGCGATATCGGCGCTGCAGGCCGGATGCTCGGCATCGTGATCGTGCGGTTCCAGTGCACCGGGCACGCGGCGGCTGGATAGGCCGTCAGCACGCAGCCACGCTACCGTCGCCGCCGCCGCGCGATCGATCAGTTCGCCGCAGCGGCTGTAGTCGTAGGGCGAGATATCGAGCGGACACAGCGGCGGCACCACCGCGATATGCGCATGATCCTGCCAGCGCTCCAGATCGTGCACCAGTTGCCGCGCCACCAGCAGCGACAGCGCATTAAAAGCGTGTTCCATCGCGCCGCGTGGCGGCCGACGCTCGGCGCAGGCGAAACCGGCGGGCAGCACGATGATGCGCGTGGCACCCATGCGCACGGCCGTGGAAACCGGTGTGTTATTGGCCACGCCGCCGTCGATCAGTTTGCGGCCATCCATTTCCACCGGCGGAAAGACGCCCGGAATGGCCGCGCTGGCCAGCACCGCGCTGACGATATTGCCCGACGACAGCACCACTTCTTCGCCGGTGTGCATGTCGGTGGCCACTACGTGCAAGGGGATCGATGCATCCTCGACGCGTGATTCGCCGAAATGGCGGTTCAGCAGCCGCTTCAGCCCGAGCGATTCCACCAGATGGCCGCGATTGCCGGTGATCATGCCCAGCATGCTGCGCCACGACCATGGCAGCACTTCGGCGCGCGTGATGCTGCGCCAAAGGGATTCCAGCTTGGCCGTACCTTCGGGGTCGGGATGACAGGCAAAGTAGGCGCCATTGATGGCGCCGGCCGACGCGCCGATCACCATATCGGGCTTGAGGCCCCAACTCACCAGCTCGCGGAGCATGCCGACCTCGATGGCGCCCAGACTGCCGCCGCCGGCAAATACGAATGCGGTCTTTTCCATGGTTTCGTCACAGGGCGCTCGCCCGCCCGATCATCGATCAGTAGTGGTGCGAGAGAGCATAGGCCACTTCCGGCCCCGCAAAAAGGGGGAGCGAGCCGCTGTCGTGGCCTGTCGTGGCCCTGTGGCGACCTTAAGCCGGCGCGCGCAACGCCAGGTTCAACTGGTCCACTGCCTCGGCCCAGTCGGCGTCCTCGATGAATTCGTCGCGCAGCAATTGGGCCTGGGCGGGCGTCCAGAATGGCGCTTCCCACAATTCCACATCCTGGGGTAGCGGCGAATGCTTGCCGATAAACGCGCGGATGGCGGATTCGTCCGATGGCAGGCCAAGCTGGGCGAACAGGTCGGAAAATGGGTGAAAAGGGTTGTCCATCTGGCAATCTCCGGAATCGAAACAATCGGTGGCGCGGCATCGGGCGGGCCGCGGCCGGCCTTTACACCATAGCAGCCGCGGTCATCGCCGGGATGTCGCGACGCTTGGTCGTCGAGCGTGCCACCAGCGCGCAGACGGCCAGCGTGCCGGCCAGCAGCCCCAGCGATGACGAAGTATGCGCGTGGGCGGAAAAGCCGCTGACAAATGCGAAGGCGGCGGACTGGAAGTGCGCGCGGCGCGGGGTGAGGCGTGGGCGGCGGGATAGCGATTCAATCATTTTGATGTTCCGGGGCGATGGGCGCGCTGGTTTTTTCTCGCTGCGCCTTGGATGACCAGAAATATATCGCCCGCCGGTGCCGTGAAAGTGCGTCACGGCTGACATTAATATTCAAAACATTTGAATATGGGATCCCACCCTCGCCTTGGCGCAAACGTCAGACGTCGGCCATGTCGCCAGCCATCAGTTGACGCGCGAGCAAATCGGCGTGGGGCGTCAGAGCGGAGAAATCGCGCGCGCACAGGTAGAGCCGGCGTGCCGCCCAGGGCTCCGCCAGCGGCACGATGGCCAGGTCGCGGCGCAGCGAATGGCCCATGGCATGAGACAGGATCGAGATGCCGATGCCAGCCTCGACCAGCATCGCCACATGTTCGACGCTGCGAAACTGCACGCGGTAGTTCAACTGGCGGCCCAGCCGCGACGCGCGCTCGGCCAGGTGCGTTTCCAGCGCCGTGTCGGCCATGCCGACGATCGGCTCGTCGAGGATGTCGGCAAACGACACCGACTCCAGCGCGGCAATGCGGTGCGCGCGGCTGGCGACCACCACCAGCTGGTCCTGCGCGATCAGATGCGTCTGCAGGCTGCCCAGATCGGTGATGTCGGCCACGATGCCCAGGTCCGCGCGCCGGCTGACCAGCGCCTGCACGATCTCGCTGCTGGGCCGTTCTTCGAGATCGACCGACAAATCGGCGTGGCTGGCCAGAAAGCGGCACAACTGCGGCGGCACGAATGCGGCCATCGATGCGGTGTTCGATAGCAGCCGGATGCGTCCGCGCAGACCGGTGGCGTACGAGCGCAGCTCGCCGCGCATCTGCTCCACCTGCCCGAGGATGGCGCGCGCATGTCTTACCAGCGCATCGCCGGCGGCGGTGGTGCGCACTCCGCGCCGGTTGCGTTCGAGCAAGGGCGCACCAAGCGCCGACTCCATGCCGGCGATCCGTTCGCTGACCGATGCCAGCGCAAGGTGCATCGCCCGCGCGCCGTGCGTCAGGCTGCCGCATTCCACCACGCTCAGAAACAGTCGCAAGTCGGTCAGGTCGAAGCGCACGGCAGGGCTCTCTGGTTTCGGTTGTTCCGAACTCTAGCACCGGAAATGCCAGATTGTGAAACGCCAGGCGCGTGACTAGCATTCCGTCCATGGAACCGATTTCTCTCGTTTTTTCAGCGGGTTTGCTGGCCGGCGCGATGAATGCGCTGGCTGGCGGCGGCTCGTTTGTCAGCCTGCCGGCCCTGATTGCTGCCGGTGTGCCACCGGTTCTGGCGAATACGTCGAGCACCGTGGCGCTCTATCCGGGCGGGCTGGCCAGCGCGTGGGCCTATCGCGACGGACTCGGGCCGGTTGGCGCGGTGTCGCTGCGCGCGCTGCTGATCGCCACGCTGTGCGGCGGTCTGGTCGGCGCGGTGCTGCTGTTGCGCACCTCGTCGACGGCGTTCTCGTTTGTCCTGCCATGGCTGTTGCTGATCGCGTCGCTGGCGCTGGCCTTCGGACGGCGGCTTGGCGAGGCCTTGCGTTCGCGCTGGCGCATCGATGCCCGGGCGGTACTGGCGATCCAGTTCGCGCTTGGCATCTACGGCGGTTATTTTGGCGGCGCGGTGGGGATCATGATGATCGCGATGTGGGGCCTGCTCGATCGCCGCGACCTCAAGCATCTGAACGCGCCGCGCACGTTGCTGGTCAGTGCTGCCAACTCGGTGGCCGTGCTCGCCTTTATCGCCGCCGGCGCGGTGCGCTGGCCCGAAACGCTGGCGATGCTGGCGGGCGCCGTGATCGGCGGCTATGGCGGCGCGCATGTCGGGCGGCGCACGTCGCCGGCGGTCATTCGCGCCATCACGCTGCTGGCGACGTCGGGCATCACGCTGGCGTTTTTTGTGAAGACCTACGCGCCGATGTGGCTGCACCGCTGAGCGGTGCGGGCATGTCGTGGTATCCATCGACGGAGACGTTCATGCTCTCGACCCTGCTCGCCACGCTTGGCGCACTCGCGATTCTGGCAAGCATCGCAACCCATCTGACGGTGCGCCACGCGCCTGAAAATCCCGCGCCGCATCGCGGCCCGGCAGTGCCGCGATGAGGCGCACGCGCTATCAGCGCCGGTCGCGCGGCCGCCGTCCTGCAGCGTCCGGACCGACGGCATCCTCGACGCGATAGCGCGCCGGCGCGCCCTTCCACGCGCAGCGGCCGCCGCCCAGCTCGCACGCCAGCGCGGACAGCGCCAGCGTGGCCAATACCATCAAGCGCTGGATCATGGCTTGTCGATGTCGAGCACGGCCTGCGCAAACGCCGTGGGCGCTTCCTGCGGCAGGTTGTGGCCGATACCGCCGCCGATGTCGCGGTGTTCGTACTTGCCGGTGAACTTGCTCTTGTAGGCGCTCGGCGCCGGATGCGGCGCTCCGTTGGCGTCGCCTTCCATGGTGATGGTCGGCACGCCGATGGTCGGAGCGGTGGCCAGCTTCTTTTCGATGTCGTCGAAGCGCGCTTCGCCCGCCACCAGATCCTGGCGCCAGCGGTAGTTGTGCACCGTGATGGCGACATGATCGGCGTTGTCGAGCGATGCGGCGCTGCGGGCAAACGTGGCATCGTCAAATTTCCACTGCGGCGACGCCAGCTTCCAGATCAGCTTGGCGAAGTCGTGCGTGTACTTCTTGTAGCCGGCGGCGCCGCGCTCGGTCGCAAAGTAGAACTGATACCACCATTGCAGTTCGGCCTCAGGCGGCAGCGGCAGCTTGCCCGCAGCCTGGCTGCCGATCAGGTAGCCGCTGACGGACACCAGGCCACGGCAGCGATCGGGCCACAGTACGGCCATGATGTCGGCGGTGCGCGCGCCCCAGTCGAAGCCGGCCACCACGGCATTGCGGATGTTCAGCGCGTCCATCAGCGCGATCATGTCCACGGCGATGGCCGAAGGCTGGCCGTTGCGCATCGTATCGGGCGACAGGAACGTGGTGGTGCCGTAGCCGCGCAGATGCGGGACGATGACGCGGTAGCCGCGCTGCGCCAGCAGCGGCGCCACGTCGACGAACGCGTGGATGTCGTAGGGCCAGCCGTGCAGCAGCAGCGCCACCGGACCATCGGCGGGACCCAGTTCGGCGTATCCCACGTCGAGCACGCCGGCCCGGACCTGCTTGATCGTGCCGAACGATGAATGGGTGCCGGGCTTGACCGTGGCCAGCGGCGCGGCCTTGGCCACGCTCTGCGCGTGGGCGGAAGTCAGCGCGCCAAACTGCGCGGCGGCCAGTGCCAGGCTGGCGGTGCCAAGGAAGCTGCGGCGGGGCAGATCGATCTTGTTGCTCATGGTTTCTCCTGTCGTATCCGGGTGCGTGAATTTGACTGCGTAGGTGCGGCGGAACCGCGGTTGACAGGAGTCTAGGAGCGCCTCTGGAGCGCCATGTGTCGGAAAGCACGGTTTTTGTATCGTTGTGTAGCGACGGGCGGCGCGTTAGACAGAGCGATACAAAACGATGGGCTCAACCCGGCCGAGCGGGGCCGATCCGGGGAGCGCTGGAAGGGGGAGGAAGGGAATGGCGCGCTCGGCGGGAGCCGGGCCGGCGCGCGGGGCGGGGGTGGCGGCGTTGGACGGAAGCGGCGTGCCGCCAGGGGGCGGGCCCGTCAGCCCATCAGACAGCCCGCCGGGCCGCCGATGGCCCAGACCCGCATGTCAGGCGGCCAGCGCCTCGTTGGCGGCCGCGTGCGTGGCCGGTTGCATGGTGCCGTGCTCGCGGTAGTTCACGTGCCACGCAAACGCTTCTTCCAGCAGATGTGGGGTCTGCCCGCCGCGCACGCAGGCACGACGGAAGTAATCGAGCAGGCCGTCACGATACGCCGGGTCCGCGCAGTTGTGGATCACCTGCAGCGCACGCTCGCGCGGCGCCAGGCCGCGCAGGTCGGCCAGGCCGTGTTCGGTCACCAGGATGTCGACGTCGTGTTCGCTATTGTCGACGTGCGACACCATCGGCACGATGCTCGATATCTTGCCGTCCTTGGCGACAGACTTCGTGACGAATACCGACAGGTACGCGTTGCGCGCGAAATCGCCCGAGCCGCCGATGCCGTTCATCATGTGCGTGCCGCCGACGTGCGTGGAATTGACGTTGCCGTAGATGTCGCACTCCAGCGCCGTGTTGATGGTGATGAGGCCCAGCCGGCGCAGTACTTCGGGATGATTGCTGATTTCCTGCGGGCGCAGGATCAGCTTGTGCTTGTAGTGCTCGATATCGTCCAGCACGCGGCGGTACACGGGCGCGGACAACGTCATCGACGATGCCGACGCAAAGCGCAGCTTGCCGGCGTCGATCAGCGCGATGGTGCTGTCCTGCAGCACCTCCGAATACATCGTCAGGTCGTGGAAGTCCGATTCGGCGAGCCCGTGCAGCACGGCGTTGGCAATGGTGCCGATGCCGGCCTGCAGCGGCTGCAGCGAAGGCGACAGGCGTCCGGCGCGCACTTCGCGCGCCAGCAGCGCGTTCAGATGACCGGCGATCTGGCGCGTTTCGTCGTCGGGCGGCAGCGCGTTGGACGGGCTGTCGTCGCGCTGCGTGATCACGATCGCGGCAATGCGCGACGGATCGACGGGAATGTAGGGCAGGCCGATGCGCTGCTCCACGGCGATCAACGGGATCGGCTGGCGATACGGCCGCTGCACCGGGAAGGCGATATCGTGCAGCCCTTCCAGGCCGATGGGCATATTGAGGTTCAGCTCGACGATGACCTGTTTGGCCATCATCGCGAAGCTGGCCGAATTGCCGACCGAGGTGGTGGGCACGATGCCGCCGGTCTCGGTGATCGCCGCCGCCTCGATCACGGCGATGTCGACGGGCGCGAGCTGGCCGCTGCGCAGCAACTCGACCGTTTCGCCGAGATGCTGGTCGATGAACATCACTTCGCCGTCGTTGATCTTGCGACGCAGCGTGGCGTCCGACTGGAACGGCAGGCGCCGCGCCAGCACATTGCTTTCGGAGAGGATCTTGTCGGTGTCGTTGCCCAGCGAGGCGCCCGTGATCAGCGTGATCTGCAGCGGATCGGCGGCGGCGCGGCGCGCCAGCGCCAGCGGCACGGCCTTGCAGTCGCCGGCGCGCGTGAAGCCGCTCATGCCTACGGTCATGCCGTCCTGAATCAGCGCGGCTGCGGCGTCGGCCGACATGATCTTGTCCTGGAGTGCGGCCAGGCGGATGCGATCGGGGTACATCTAGTCTCCTTGCTGGGGGCTGTCTGGTCTGCCGCCAGGGGCCATGTCGGTCGATGACGGACTGCGCGTCTTGACGGCGCGAAGCACAGTGTAGCTACCGCTTAATATTCTCACCATGATTTAAAGCTCTCGATAACAGTCGGTTTTTTCATGAGCGTGGCGCCACTGCGGCCGGCGCCGCGCAAGTCGAGGCCAGCACCATACCGGCAGACCCGCGCCGACTCGATGATGTCGCGCAAGCCCTCTGCACAAGTGCCACGGGGCGATCTTTGGAGGACGACCACCGCCCGGCGACGCCGTGCAGGCAACTTGATGTTGTGGCGGCGCGGGTGCGGCGACTATCCTTTTCGAGCGCACACGCGCGGCGCATGACGATGGCGCGCGCGCTTCGCACCGATCGATGCACCATGGCAGGGACCGGCCATGTCCGGCCCAGATGGGCCGGCACTTTTACCGCAGCGGGGGAAAACGCATGGAGATGACGCAGGCGACGTCGGAACTCGACGCCCATCCTGAAACTTCGCAGACGCAGCCACCGGAGCCCGTTGCCGGCCTGGACGCGCCGTACTCGATGCTCGAATCGCGCAGTCATCAGATGTTTCCCACGCTGACGCCGGCCGAGATCGACCGCATCCGCCGCTTCGGCGCGATCCACACATGGAAGGCGGGCGAATTCCTGTTCCGCATCGGCGATGCGGGACGCGGCATGCACGTGATCCTGTCCGGCCGCGCCAGGGTGGACCAGCGCGATGGCCTTGGCCATTCCTCCGCCATCACCGAGGAAGGCCCGGGCCAGTTCCTGGCCGAGGTGGGCCAGTTGACGGGCAAGCCGGCGCTGGTCGATGCGCTGGCGCTGGAGGACTGCACGGTGCTGGTGATTCCGCCGGCCAGCCTGCGCGCGCTGCTGGTGGCCGAGGCGGATCTGGGCGAGCGCATCATGCGCGCGCTGATTCTGCGGCGCGTCGGGCTGATCGAGCGCGGCGGCGGTCCCATCCTGGTGGGCAAGGGCACGCAGCCGCTGCTGCTGGCGCTGCAGGCGTTCCTGCGCCGCAACGGGCATCCGTACCGCGTGATCGACATCGACGCCGAACCCGATTGCTCCTGTCTGCTCGATATCAGCCACGCCCCGCAAAGCGATTTTCCGATGGTGATCTGTCCGGACGGCAGCGTGCTGCGCGCGCCCGACGAAGGGCAGCTTGCCAGCTGCCTGGGCCTGGTGCCGGAATTCGCGCGCGATCACGTGTACGACGTGATCGTGGTGGGCGCCGGGCCGGCCGGGCTGGCTACCGCCGTGTATGCGGCATCGGAGGGGCTGTCGGTGGCGGTGATCGATTGCCGGTCTCCGGGCGGACAAGCCGGCGCCAGCGCGCGCATCGAGAACTACCTGGGCTTTCCCACCGGTATTTCCGGGCAGGCGCTGGCCGGACGCGCCTATGTGCAGGCGCTCAAGTTTGGCGCGCACCTGGCGATCCCGCTCGAGGCGCGCGCGCTGCATTGCGGCAACGATCCGATCGAGATCGAGCTTTCGGACGGACGCAAGGTGCCCACGCGCACGGTGGTGATCGCCAGCGGCGCCCAATACCGCCGCGCCGACATCGAATCGCTCGACAAGTACGAAGGCCGCGGCGTGTACTACTGGGCGTCGCCGGTGGAAGCCAAGCTGTGCAAGGACGAACACGCGATGCTGGTGGGCGGCGGCAATTCGGCGGGGCAGGCGGCGGTGTTCCTGGCCTCGCACGCGGCCGAGGTGCACATCCTGGTGCGCGGCGCGGGGCTGGAGGCCACCATGTCGCGCTATCTGATCGACCGGCTGCGCAGCCTGCCCAACGTGCGGCTGCACACGCACGCGCAGATCACCGCGATGGAAGGCGAGGGCTGGCTATCCACGGTGCGCTACAAGGAGCGCGAGCTTGGCGATCAATGCGTGGCGGTGCCGATGCGCCACGTCTTTCTGTTCATCGGCGCCGCGCCAAACACCGAATGGCTGCGCTCGTGCAACGTGGAAACCGACAACAAGGGCTTTATCCGGACCGGCTACGACGCGCATCAATCGTGCACGGAGCGCGCCGATTACACGCTGGAAACCAGCGTGCCGGGCGTGTTCGCCATTGGCGATGTGCGCTCGGGATCGACCAAGCGCGTGGCCGCCGCGGTGGGCGAAGGCGCGGCCGTGGTGGCGCAGATCCACAGCTATCTGGCGAGTCTCTCAGCGGCGCGGGCGTGACGGGGCCGCTGGCGGCGCGGTGAATCGTGCGCGCGCGGCATGGCGACAGAGCCCGGCGCGACGGGCGGCGCCGCGCATGACGCCGCTCGTGAGATGCGGCGATTCGTGACTTGACGGCATCAATGTCGTGCAAAGCGCGACATCCTTGCGCTTTGCCTCATGGGTACACTGGCCGCGCAACTTCCAACCACACGGCATTCGACCGGGCCCGAGCCCGGCGCGCCCGCCAGGAGACAACCCATGAACATTCCCTTCGCCCGTCTGGCGCAGCGTGCCGGCATTGTCATCGCCGCAATGTCCGCCGCGCTCGCCGCACCGGTTGCCAGCGCCGCCTCCGGCGCGGACGCCGCGGCGTTTCCCAATCGCCCGATCCGCCTGATCGTGCCGTTTGCGCCCGGCGGCAGCGTCGACATCGCGGGCCGGCTGATCACGGACGCCTGGGGCCGGCAACTGGGCCAGCCGATGGTCGCCGACAACCGCGCGGGCGCGTCCGGCAATATCGGCATGGATCAATTGGCCAAGGCCAAACCGGACGGCTATACGCTGGCGATCAACAACGTGGCGCTGGCCGTGAATCCGGCGCTGTTCGCCAAGTTGCCTTTCGATACCGCCAGGGACTTCGCATCGGTCGGCACGATGGGCACGTCGCAACATGTGCTGGTGGTCAACAACGCGTTGCCGGCCAAGAACGTCAAGGAACTGATTGCGCTGGCCAAGGCGCAGCCGGGCAAGCTCAGCTTCGGCTCGGCCGGGTCTGGCAGCACGTTCCATATGGCCGCCGAACTGTTCAAGAGCGAATCGGGCGCGGACATCATGCACGTGCCGTACAAGGGCGGCGGTCCGGCGCTGGTCGACACGATGGCCGGCCAGGTGCAGATGAGTTTTCCGGTGCTCTCGGCGGCGCTGCCGCAGGTGCAGGCCGGCAAGCTGCGCGCGCTGGCAGTGACGGGACCGCGGCGCTCGCCGCTGATGCCCGATGTGCCGACGATGGCCGAAGCGGGTCTGCCCAATTACGTGTTCGAGACGTGGTTTATCGTCAGCGCGCCGGCTGGCACGCCCAAGGATGTGCTGGCCCGGCTGAATCAGACGCTCAACGCGGCGCTGGCGCAGCCCGAGCTGAAGGCGCGCCTGATCAAGGAAGGCTTTGAGCCGCTGACGATGAGCCCGGCGCAGGCCGACGCGATGCTGCGCAAGGAAATGGTGCGCTGGGCTGCGCAGATCAAGCAGGCCGGCATCACGCCGGAGTAGCCGGCGTGACATGGCGGCATTGAGCGGCGATTGGATCGGTCATCGGCGCGGGCCGCGGGCGTCGGTGACGTATGGCGCGGGCCATCGTTCGATGACGGCGCATGGACGTGCCACGCGCCGCCGGTCGGTTCCCGTGTTCCCAATCGCGCTATGCCGCCATCGCCGGTTGCGGCGCGCCGCTGGCGGGCACCGCATACATCAACGGTGACATCGCCGTTTGCAGCCTGACCTTCTGCGCATCGTCGGTCATCGCATCCAGCAGCTGGCAGAAGCGCGGCTCGAACATGCCGGACACGATGTACGTCCAGCGATACGCCTTCAGCACCACTGCCTCCACCTCGACCGCACGCGGCGCGTCCTGCGTCCCGCGGATCACGCGCATGAAGTACTCGGTGTCGGCGCGCGCCTGCGCCTGCACCACCGCATCGAATCCGCCCACGATAGCAATCATGTCGTCGACCGCGGCGTCGCGCTCGGCGTGGCTGACGCGCGCGTTTTCGCTGATCCATTCGAGTTCGTCGAGAATTGCGTGCTGCGATTCCTCGCGCCAGTGATACAGGAACACGTCCTTGAACAGTGCCGACAAATCGGGTGCGATGCCAATGCTGGCGCGATAGTGCGCCTGCGAGAACAGCTCCAGCTGGCAGATCACGGCCAGCACGGCCCATGTGCGTTTGCCCAGCACAAAGCCGGCCACATCGTTGGGCTGCGCCTCGAAGCGGTAGCCCGCGGGCATGTCCTGCGCAGCCAGCCGTTCGATGCGTCGGAACAGTTCCTGATGCTTCAGTTCCTCGTCGGAAAAGCGGATCAATGCCTCCAGCGCAACCTGATCGCCCAGCGCATGCTGGCGCGTCAGGTCCAGCACCTTGGCGCTGACGAAGCGTTCCACCAGACCGAACATGTTGGCGTAGGTGCGGCCCTGCACCTGGCTCAGGAAGCGCTGTTCGGATGCGCTCAGGAACGGTAGTTCGTCCACCAGCGAAAGACCGTCGGGCAGGAATTTGTGCGCCAGGTCGAGCGTGCGGCCACGGATCACATCCTGGTCGATGTCCCAGCGGACGCGGCGGGATGCGGCGATGCAACGGGCATAGCGTTGTGTGTCGGCAGAAAGGGATACAGCTTGCATTGCGAAACTCCTCGATACGTGAAAGACGTCCCAGGGAGGACGTGGGCCCGATACTGGGCCGATCACGCCATCGAAGCGTGAGACCAGTGTCCCGAATGCAATCGTTTTCTTTGCCGGCGATGCCCGACAGGCGGGACATGCGTCCTTGGCGAGGGTTTACGCGCGGCGCTACGCTGACATGGCGATCGGCAACCGTTCTTCGCCTGCAATGCACCACGCGGACACGCCGCGCGCGCCGGTCGTTTTTCGCTGCACGGGACCGTCGTCCTATGTGCATGGGACTTTCTTGCCCGCATACCTGGCGAACCGGGACGTCCGCCTCAGGCCGCATCGCGCATTGCTGCCGACAATGACTCCACGGATCGGCACTGCCGTCCGTTTTTGTTTTCGATTGGAGTTCATGTTGGAGTTTTCGAGATGTGTACGAATCTTGCCAGGACCCTTTTTATTGCTTCCACAATGACCTTTGGCCTCACGCAGGCTGCGCAAGCCGGGGCATGGAGCGAAGTGTTCATTCCATCCAACGGATCGGCGCAGCACGCGAGCAAGTCAGCGTGCAGGCAGGGCGCCTTCGATCCGTACACGGACGGCGCGCGAATGGGACCGCGCGATCCGTATAGCGACGGCGGTGGCCGGATCGGCCCGCGCGATCCCTACGCCGACGGCGCGCGTAACGTTGGCAGCGCAGGCGAATGCGCATTGCGCGCGGCCTGATATCGATCCATCGCAGTGACGAAGCGGCCGTTGCGTTTTGCACGACGTGCGGCGCAACGGCCGCCATGCATTCTTGCGAGGCGCCATCGTGGTGTACCGCATCCGGCGCGTCCCTCATGCGCCGCGTCTGGCGTTCCGCACTTTGCGGCACGGACTCGCAGCGTCGATGTCCGCCCGGTGGGGAACGTTGTCTAAGATAGGTGAGTCGCCCGGCACGACTGCACGCGGTGAGCCTCTGCCTGACGCAGACCAGCGGCACACTGCGGCACTCGTATCCTGCCCCGTGCACGACCCACCCATGCCGATGCTCAAGCAGCAGATCCGTCTATGCACCAGCCTGGACCGCGTGCGCCTGGCGTATGCGATCACGGGCAGCGGACCGCCTCTGGTCAAGGCCGCGAACTGGATGAGTCATCTGGAGTTCGACGTTGGCAGCCCGGTCTGGAGCCACATGCTGTGCGCGCTGTCGGACGGGCATACGCTGATCCGCTACGACGAACGCGGCTGCGGCCTGTCGGATCGCCACGTCGACGACCTGTCGTTCGACGCCTGGCTGCGCGATCTCGAAACCATCGTCGACGCGATGGGCGTCGACAGCTTCGCGCTGCTCGGCATCTCGCAGGGCGCCTCGATTGCCGTGGCGTATGCGGTGGCGCATCCGCAGCGCGTCAGTCATCTGATCCTGCACGGCGGCTATGCGCGCGGGCGCCTGAAGCGCGATCCGGGGCCCGACAAGCGCGAAGAGGCCGAACTGATGATCCGGCTGGCCGAAATCGGCTGGGGCCAGGAAAACCCCGCGTTCCGGCAGTTCTTCACCACGCAGTTCATCCCCGGCGGCACGGCCGAGCAACATCGCTGGTTCAACGAACTCGAGCGCGTGTCCACGTCGCCAGCGAACGCGGCGCGCTTCATGCGCATCTTCAACGATATCGACGTGGTGGAGCTGTTGCCGCAGGTCACCTGCCCGACGCTGGTGCTGCATGCCGAACGCGATGCGCGCGTGCCGTTCGACGAAGGGCGTCTGATCGCCAGCATGATTCCCAATGCGCGCTTTGTGCCGCTCGACAGCGGCAATCATTTGCTGCTGGAAACCGAACCGGCGTGGCAGCGCTGGATCGACGAAGTGCGCGCGTTTCTGCCCGCGCCGGAGCCGGAGAGCGACCCCGCGTTCGGCACGCTGACGCGACGCGAGCGCGACATCGTCGTGCTGATCGCACAGGGCCGCGACAACGCACAGATCGCGGCGCACCTGGGCCTCTGCGAAAAGACCGTGCGCAATCACATCACCAGTATTTTCTCGAAGCTCGAAGTCGAGAACCGCTCCCAGGCGATCGTGCTGGCGCGCGAATCGGGCTTCGATCGCCAGCGCCTTTGAGGGATTCGATGGGCCGCGTTGCCCGCGGCGCTCGGCGCGCCACGACACGTTTTTCTTGACATACAGATCTGTCTACCCAACACTATGAGACAGATCTGTCTACCTGCGCGGCCCATGATGTCTTTCTCTGGTGTGATTGGGCGATGCGGCCGGATCGGATCCCAACATTGACCCGTCTTTTCATCCCGCAAGGAGCCGTCCCGATGTCGACCCAAGCCGAAGTTCGTCCGCCGTTGCCCCCGTTCACGCGCGAGACCGCCGCCGCCAAAGTGCGCGCGGCCGAGGATGGCTGGAATACGCGTGACCCGCAGCGCGTTTCGCTGGCCTATACGCCGGACAGCGCGTGGCGCAATCGCGCCGAGTTCGTCAACGGCCGCGACGAGATCGTCGCCTTCCTGACGCGCAAATGGCAGAAGGAACTCGATTACCGCCTGATCAAGGAACTATGGGCGCATGACGGCAACCGCATCGCGGTGCGCTTCGCCTATGAATGGCACGACGACTCGGGTAACTGGTTCCGGTCGTACGGCAACGAGAATTGGGAATTCGATGAGAACGGGCTGATGCGTCGCCGCTTTGCCTGCATCAATGACGCGCCGATCCGAGAGGCTGATCGCAAATATCACTGGCCACTGGGACGCCGCCCCGACGATCACCCTGGCCTGAGCGATCTGGGCCTGTGACGCGGCGCGCGCTCCGCATGCTGCGCAGGCCAGGCAGGCCCGCATGCGTGCGGCATGGCGGGGCTGCGGAAGGTTGCGGTAGGCGACGGCGCAGGGACGCGCCGGGCGCCGTTACTGCATGGATTTCAGATTGCCCACGCGCACCAGCATCTCGGTGAACATCTGCATGTCCAGGTTCAGGTCGGCAACTTCCTTGTATTCGCGGGCGTTGTGCGCGGTGTACTTTTTGCCCGGCATCGCTGGCCCGAAGTTGATCGCGTTGGGCATCAGCTTGGCCGTGGTGCTGCCGGCGGTCGGCACCGGCTTGGCCTCCAGGCCCGTGGTGTCGCCGTACACGCTGAGCAGTGTTGCCAGCCACGCACCCTTGGGATCGCGTGCCATCCAGTCGCCCTGAACATGGTCGATTTCCAGCGCGGTGTGGGTCGATGCGGCCCACGCCTGGATGCGCTTGGCGATGCTTGCTCGCAGGGCATCCGGCGTGGATCCGCGCGGCATGCGCACGTTGGCCGTGACTTCAAGCTTGCCGTCCCGCTCGCGGATCAGCGTCGGCGAGATCGTCAACGGGCCCATGAAGTCATCGCGATAGCCGACCTCGAGTCGTTCACCGAGGTAGCCGGTGCCGTACAGGTCGGTCAGGTAGCGTGTGGCGCGGGCGTACTGGTTGTCGGCAAACGTCACGCCCGACGCCTGCAGGAACATGGCCAGCCGCGGCAGCGGATTCACGCCTTCCTCGGGACGCGAGCCATGTGCCGACGAACCATTGACCTTGACGTCGACCGCATCGCCATTGCGCGCAACGTCGATGGTGAAGCGGCCCTGCGCGGCGTGCTGGGCGATAAAGCCAGCGCGCGCCTTGTCCAGCGCGGCTGCGACCGCGTCGGGATCGCCGCCGGCAATGCGCGCGGTGGCGGTCTGGGGGATCGCGTTGGCCGATGCGGCACCGGTCATCGCCACGATGGCCGGCTGCTTGCCGTCGACCGCCTGGTTGGCGAATCGCACCGTCAGCGCGCCCGATCCCTTCTCGGCCACGACGGCCGGATACTTGCTGTCGAGCACGATGTTGTATTCGGGCAGCGCGGTTTTTTCGCGGTAGTACTTCATGCCGTCGCCGCCGGTTTCCTCGGTGGTCTCGATCATCAGGCGGATCGTGCGCGCCAGCGGCACGCCGCCTTCACGCACGGTCTTCATCGCATAGAGCGCCGCCGCGATCGATCCCTTGTCGTCGATGGTGCCACGGCCATACAGGTAGTCGCCCACGCGCGTGACCTTGAACGGATCGAGTTTCGTGCCGTCGTCGAGCACCCACTCGTCGGCCACCACGGGCACTACATCGGCGTGCGTCAGGATGCCGAAGGTTTCCTTGCCCTGGCCGGGCAGCGTTACTTCGAACACCCGGTTGTCCACGTTGCGGAACTGCAGGCCGAAATCGCGCGCCATGCGTTCCACCAGCTTGCCGAAGTCGACGATGGCCGGGTTTTCGTGCTGCGGCACCTTGTCGTCGCGCACCGTGCGCAGCGCCACCATTTCGCCGATGCTGTCGAGCACCGCCTGATGGTTGTGCACGCGGTTGTAGATGCCCAGCAGCCGGCCGATGTTGGTGAGGTCGTCGCCTTGCAGCGGTTTTTTGGCGCGGTATGCGCGCACGGATGCGGCCAGGCGCGGATCGGCCTTTACGGCGGCGTCAAGGAACGTCTGGAAGCTGGCAGGCGGGTGGGCCGTGGCGCTGGCCACGAGCTGGTCGAGCTCGGGCTTGGCGATGGTTGCAGCGTGAGACGCCGAGGCGAGCGGGGCGATAAATTGGGCGGCGAACAGCGCGGTGGCCAGCAGGGTCGCCACTGGGAGTCGTGCTGGCAGTCGTACGGGCAGGCGGGTCATGGGGTGTTGTCCCTCGATGGTTTTTGTGTGCCCGCATGATAGCGATTGACGCCCTTGCGGTGGAAGCGACGCATTGTCGACCTGATAGGATTTTTCAATCGAACCACATTACTTGATAATAGTAATTCTCAATCGCGTCGGTTGAAACAATGAATTTTACGAATCACATTGAGACCGGGAGAATGCACTCCATCGCCACAACACGTGGCGCCTCACTCACCCCAAGGAGTCTTACCCATGTTGCAATCCCGTGAAGGTCAGCGCGTCCCCAACGTCACGTTCCGTGTGCGTGAAAACAATGAGTGGAAGAATGTGACGACGGCGGAACTGTTCGATGGCAAGACCGTCGCGCTGTTCTCGCTGCCGGGCGCCTTCACGCCCACCTGCTCGTCGACCCACCTGCCGCGCTACAACGAACTGGCGCCCGTGTTTGCCAAGCATGGTGTCGACGCGATCGTCTGCGTGTCGGTCAACGACACGTTCGTGATGAACGAATGGGCCAAGGATCAGGAATCCGAGAACATCGTCATGATTCCGGACGGCAACGGCGAATTCACCGACGGCATGGGCATGCTGGTCGACAAGACCGACCTCGGCTTCGGCAAGCGCAGCTGGCGCTATTCGATGCTGGTGAAAGACGGCGTGGTCGACAAGATGTTCATCGAGCCGGAAGAGCCGGGCGACCCGTTCAAGGTGTCGGACGCTGACACGATGCTCAACTACATCGCGCCGAACGCCAGGAAGCCCGACCAGGTGGTGGTGTTCTCGAAGGTTGGCTGTTCGTTCTGCGCCAAGGCCAAGCAGCTGCTGTCGGACAACGGCTTCGAATACATCGACGTGCCGCTGGAACACAAGATCCGCGGCAAGGTGCTGGGCGCGGTGTCGGGCAACATGACCGCCCCGCAGGTGTTCATCAACGGCAAGCTGATTGGCGGCGCCGAAGCGCTCGAACAATACCTGGCGCGCTGATTCCCCCGCCCGGGCCCGGCTCCCCCGGCCGGTGTCCTGGGCACCCGATTCCCCCGCATCTCCCCGCGCCGCGGCGCGGCGAAGCACCCGGCAGTCGCCGGATCCGATGGCACCGTCCTGCGCGATGGTTTGCAGCGCGGTGCCATCCCGTCCGTTGATTGAATTGATCCAGAAGTTGAACAGGAAACGCACATGAAGACGATTCAGACCGATGTGGCAGTGATTGGCGCCGGTACCGCCGGGCTGGCTGCGTACCGCGCGGCGATTGCAGCCGGCAAGCGCGCCGTGATCATCGAAGGCGGCGCGTATGGCACCACCTGCGCGCGCGTCGGCTGCATGCCGTCGAAGCTGTTGATCGCCGCCGCGGAAGCCGCCCACGAGGCGCGCCACACCTCGGCATTCGGCGTGCATGTCGACGGCAATATCCGCATCGATGGCCGCGAGGTGATGCAGCGCGTGCGCAGCGAGCGCGACCGCTTCGTCGGCTTCGTGGTGCGTGGCGTGGAAAACATTCCCGATGCGGACCGCCTGCGCGGGTTTGCCCAATTCATCGACAACACCGTGCTGCAGGTGGGCGATGACACCGTGGTGCGCGCGGCGCGCGTGGTGATCGCCACCGGGTCGCGTCCCGCCATTCCGGCAGCGTTCGAAGTGTTTGGCGACCGCCTGATCGTCAACGACGACGTGTTTGCGTGGGATGACCTGCCGAAGAGCGTGGCGGTGTTCGGGCCTGGCGTGATCGGTCTGGAACTGGGGCAGGCGCTGTCGCGGCTGGGCGTGCGGGTGCGCGTATTCGGCGTACGCGGCGGCGTGGGGCCGCTCAGCGATCCGGCGATTCGCGCCTATGCCGCCGCGGCGTTCAATCGCGAATTCGCGTTGATGCCCGATGCGGAAGTCACCGGCATGCAGCGCGACGGTGACGAAGCCGTGATCACGTTCAAGGATGCCGCGGCGCAGCCCGTGACCGAGCGCTTCGAATACGTGCTGGCCGCGACGGGGCGCCGCCCGAACGTCGATCGGCTGGGGCTTGAGAATACCGCGCTGCAACGCGATGCCAGCGGTGTGCCGGTGTTCGATGCCGCGACGTTGCAGTGTGGCGACGCGCCTGTCTTTATCGCCGGCGATGCCAACGATGTGCTGCCGCTGCTGCACGAAGCCGCCGACGAAGGCCGCATCGCTGGCGAGAACGCTGCGAACTGGCCCGATGTGCGCCCGCTGGCCCGCCGCGCGCCGCTTGGCGTGGTGTTTTCGGATCCGCAGATCGCGATGGTCGGCAAGCGCTTCGCGGATCTGTCGCCGGGCAGTTTCGTCACCGGCGAGGTCAGCTTCGAAGACCAGGGCCGGAGCCGCGTGATGCTGAAGAATCGCGGGCTGATGCACGTCTATGCCGATGCCGCCACGGGGCGCTTCCTCGGCGCCGAATGGATGGGCCCGCGCGCCGAAAATATCGCGCATCTGCTGGCGTGGTCGTATCAGCAGGGCCTGACCATCGCGCAGATGTTGGCTATGCCGTTTTACCACCCGGTGGTCGAGGAGGGCTTGCGCACCGCCTTGCGCGACGCCGAGGCGCAGTTGACGCAGTTGCAGGCTGCGGCCTGACGCGAGCCTTGCGCTAGCAAGGCCCAAGCCGCTTCTATCGAAAAAGGCCGGGCGCGAACCCATCGCTCCCGGCCTTTTTTCGGGCCGACGCATTCCACTGCGCGCATCGGCACACGGCGGGGATTCTGCGGGTAAGACAGATCTGTCTACTATAATGGCCGGGTCAATGTGCCAACCCGCTTGTCCCGCCATGCCCACGCTTTCCGCTCGCGACCGCATTCTCGATACCGCCGCCCGGTTGTTCTATCGCGACGGCTATCGCGCCACGGGGATCGACCGGATCATTGCGGAGTCTGGCGTGGCCAAAATGTCGCTGTACCGGCATTTCGCGTCCAAGAACGACCTGATCTTCGAGTATCTGCAGCGCCGCCACGAATTCTGGATGAACTGGTTCGAGGCCGGCGTGCGCGCCCGGCTGGCGCGGCGGCGCAACCTCGATGTGCTGGCGGATACGCTTGGCGAGTGGTTCGGCAGCGACGATTTTCGGGGCTGCTCATTTATCAACATGGTGGCCGAAACCGGCGGGGGCGCGGGCGAGGATCCGCGTCTGCTGGAGCAGGCGGTGGCGCACAAGGCGTCGCTGCATGATTTCATCGCGGCGATCGCCCGCGAGCTGGGCCTGGCCGATCCGCAGGCCGTGGCCGCTCAGGCGCTGATCTGCGTCGAGGGCATGATCGTGCGCTCGCAGACCACGCACGACAAGTCGGTGGTGGCGGCCGGACGCCGCATGCTGTCGCTGGTGCATGAGGCGTACAGCACTTGATACCGCAACCGATACGACGCCTCAAGCGCCTGTAACGCACTGACACATAGCCATACAAGGTAAACCCTGATAGCACGGTAAAATTCGTCCCCATTGAGTTGCCGCGCGGCTGTCTCGCCGCGGGCACCGTTTGGGATGTAACGCCAGTGAACGCAGTGAACAATAACCAGCGGCGCACCGAGGTCGATCTGATTCGCGGCATCGCGCTGCTTTTCATCGTGGTCGATCACGTCAACGGCAGTGTGTTGGCCGACTACACGATCCGCAATTTCCAACTGTTCGACGCCGCCGAGGTGTTTGTGTTTCTGGCCGGCTATTCGGCCGGCGCGGCCTATCTGGCGATGGAAGCGCGCGACGGCGCCAGCGCCGCGCGCAAACGTCTGCGCCGCCGCAGCTGGGAGATCTACCAGGCCTTCGTGCTGACCGGTGTGCTGATGCTGCTGTTCGGTCTGGTGCTGGCGTTATGCAAGGTGCCCGCGCCGGCCGTGCGCGCCACCGAAGCGCCCGACTTCATGGCGCAGCCGCTGGCCACGCTGCTGCAGGTGATCGGCCTGGTGCGTCAGCCGTTCGTCTCCGACGTGTTGCCGATGTACGCGGTGTTTATCGGCCTGGCCCCGCTGTCGATCCGCTGGGCGCGCGCACAGCCATTGGCCTTCGCGTGCGCGAGCGTGGCGTTGTGGATCATGTCGCCCACGCTGCTGCCGTTGCTGCCCAGCAGCGAACCGCGTGGCTGGAGCTTCAATCCGTTCGCCTGGCAGTTGATGTTCGGCATGGGTCTGCTGGCGCGCCTGCGGCCCGATTTCGTGCTGCCGCAGCAGGCCATCGTGCGCCGCGCGTTCACCATCGGAGCGCTGGTGGTGGCGTTGCTGTGCATGGCGGCGGCCTATCTGTGGATGCGCCCGCATCTGTACGAGGCGTGGCTGCCGGCATGGCTGCCGTCGATGGTGTTTCCGCTGCCCAAGCAGAGTTTGGCCGCGCTGCGCGTGGTCAGCTTCCTGGGGCTGGCGTGGCTGGTCTATCTGGCGATCCGCGCGGGGTGGGTCGAATGGCTGGCGCGCTTCATGGGGCCGGTGGTCCAGATCGGACGCCACAGCCTGTTCTGCTTTGTGCTCGGCGCCGTGGTGTCGGTTGGCATCGAGGGGCTGACCTACGGCTTCGCCGGCGGACGGCCCGCGCGGCCCGTGGCGCTTGGCGGCGACATTGTCGCGGTGGCGCTGCTGCTGGTGGTGGGCGGCTGGTACGGCCGCCGCAAGGAAGCGCGCCGGATCGCTGCCAAATCGAGGCCGGCGTCGGCGCAGGCGGCGTAGGGGCGGCGTAAGGGCGACGTAATGGTGACGTAAGGGCGGCCGATGCGTCAGCCCTGCGCGCCGCGCGCCTTGACCCAGGCGATGGCGCGCTTCAAGTGCGCGGACGTGTCCCCGGCGCGATAGCTCATGATCACCGGCGATCCGAAGCCAGGGGCGTCGATCGGCACGTAGCGCACATCGTCGCGATGCAGCCGCTGCACCGATGCCGGCACCAGCGTGATGCCGAGCCCCGCTGCCACAAGCCCCAAGGCGGTCTGCAATTCATTGGCCTCCTGCACCACTCGCGGCTGCAGGCCCTGCGCGCGGAACAGCGACAGCACATGATCGGCGTAGCTGGGACGCGGCCGCGCCGGGTACAGGATCAGCGGCTGGCGCGCCAACGCAGCGGCGTCGAGCGGCGCGCCGGGCACAGGCGTCGCGGCCGGTATTGCGGCCACCAGCGTCTCGGCCATCACCACCTGCTGCACGATCGCCGGATCGTGGAACGCGAGTCGGCCAAACGCGAGGTCGATGCGGCCCGATTTCAGCGCCTCCAGTTGCTGCACGGTGATCATTTCCGTAAGGCCCACTTCCACCTGGCTGTCGTCGCCGCGCAATTCGCGAATCAGCTCCGGCAACACGCCATACAGCACCGACGGCACGAATCCGATGCCGAACCAGCGCTTTTCGTTCCGCCCGATGCGACGGGTGCCCTCAAGCGTTTCTTCGAGCCGCTGGGTCAGCTGCAACGACTGTTCCAGCAGGAACCGGCCTGCCTCCGTCAGCTTCAGCCCGCGTCCGACGCGATCGAACAGCGCCACGCCCACTTCGTCTTCGAACTGGCGGATCTGGCGCGACAGCGGCGGCTGTGCCATATGCAGCTTTTCTGCCGCGCGCGTCACATTGAGTTCCTGGGCGACGGTCTGGAAGTAGCGAAGGTGGCGGAGTTCCATGGCGGGTTTTCAGCAGTGTGCGAAAAAGCGTGGCGACGATCCAGGCATACCCAACGGGTATGAATTCAGACATCTTCGGTCTTGGACGCGCGTCTAGTCAAGGTACATACTCGTTCCACGATATGTCTTTGCATGGAAAAGGTATGACAGCAACGATTTCGGCCATCGAGGCCATCCTGGTCGATCTGCCGACGATCCGGGCCCACCAGCTGGCCATGGCTACGATGCAGCAGCAGACGCTGGTGATCGTGCGGCTGCGCTGCAGCGACGGCGTGGAGGGCATCGGCGAGGCCACGACGATCGGCGGGTTGTCGTACGGCGACGAAAGCCCCGAAGGCATCAAGCTGACCATCGACACCTATCTGGCGCCGGCGCTGGTGGGGCAGGACGCGACCAACGTGCACGGGGCGATGGCGCGCCTGAACAAGGTGGCGCGCGGCAATCGCTTCGCCAAGTCCGCGCTGGAATCGGCCATGCTCGATGCGCAGGGCAAGCGGCTCAACGTACCGCTGGCGACACTGCTGGGCGGCGCCGTGCGCGACACGCTGCCCGTGTTGTGGACGCTTGCCAGTGGCGACACCGGGCGCGATATCGAAGAGGCGGAGCGCTTTCTTGCGGAACGCCGCCACAACACGTTCAAGCTCAAGATCGGCCGCCGCGCCGTGCGCGACGACGTGGCGCACGTGTCGGCCATCAAGCGCGCGCTCGGCGATCGCGCGCGCGTGACCGTCGATGTCAATCAGGCATGGAACGAGGCCGAGGCCGCCACGGGTATCGCTATGCTCGAAGCCGCCGGCATCGACCTGATCGAGCAGCCCACGCCGCGCGAGCACCGCGCCGCGCTGGCGCGCCTGGCCGCGCGGTTCGTGGTGCCGATCATGGCCGACGAAGCGGTGACCGGCCCGGAAGACGCGATGGAACTGGCGCGCCTGGGCGCGGCCGACGTGTTTGCGCTGAAGATCGCCAAGTCGGGCGGCATTTTCGGCATGCTGCGCACTGCGGCCGTCGGCGATGCCGCCGGAATCGCGCTGTATGGCGGCACGATGCTCGAGGGCGCGGTGGGCACGATTGCCGCCGCGCACGGCTTCTGCACGCTGCCGCAACTGGCCTGGGGCACCGAACTGTTCGGCCCGCTGCTGGTGAAGGACGACATCGTCGTCGCGCGGCCCACGTACAAGGATTTCGCGTTGCATCTGCCGCAAGGCCCCGGGCTGGGGCTGGCCATCGACGAAGACAAGCTCGCGCACTACCGCCGCGCCGCCTGACACTCGCACCGAATTCGTAAAAAACAGGAATGGAGACAAAGATGTCCTTGCTGCAATGGTCGGCGCGTGTGCCGGCTGCCCTCGCGTTGTCCGCATCGCTGCTGTTCGCCGCTGCGCCGGCCCACGCCGCGTATCCCGATCATCCGATCCGCTGGGTGGTGCCGTTCCCCGCGGGCGGTGCGATGGACAATATCGCGCGCACGCTCGGCGAAGAGATGTCACGGACGCTGGGACAGGCCATCGTGGTGGAAAACCGTCCCGGCGCGGGCGGCAACATCGGCGCAGAAATGGTCGCGCGCGCGCCGGCCGACGGTTACACGCTGATCATCGTGGCCAACGGCATGGCCGTGAATCCGGCGCTGTACGGCAAGCTCAGCTACGACCCGGTCAAGGATTTCGCGCCGGTCTCGCTGTTGGCCGTAGTTCCCAACGTGCTGGTGGCCAACAAGGCCAAGAACCCGGCGCGGACCGTGGCCGACGTGATCGCCGCGGCCAAGGCCAAGCCGGGCAAGTACACGTATGCGTCGGCGGGCAACGGCACATCGATCCATCTGGCCGGCGAACTGTTCACGTCGATGGCCCATGTGGATCTGCTGCATATCCCGTACAAGGGGTCGGGCCCGGCCATGACCGACCTGCTGGGCGGACAGGTCGATTACATGTTCGACAGCATCACGTCGGCTAAGCCGCATATCGACAGCGGCAAGCTGACGCCGATCGCGGTGACGACCAGCAAGCGGTCCTCGGCGCTGCCCAATGTGCCGACCATGGCCGAAGCCGGTGTGCCCGGTTACGAGTTGTCGCCGTGGTTTGCGGCCTTCGTGCCGGCCAGGACGCCGCAACCCGTGGTCGACACGCTCAACAAGGCGATGGTCGAGGCGCTGAAAAAGCCCGCAGTGCAGCAGCGGCTGGCGGGCATCGGCGCCGAACCGATCGGCAGCACACCCGCGCAACTGAAAGAGCACCTGGCGCGCGAAACCGCCAAGTGGGGCGCACTGATCCGCGAGCGCGGCATCCACGCCGACTGATCCGCGTGAATCGCTGTGCGGGGCGGCGCTGCACGTCGCCCCCTCGCGCGATGCCGCGCTGGCGCGCGGTCAGTCGCGCGGCACGGGGCTGCCGGGCGGGCAAGCCCCGTCGCGCACGCACGAGGCGTGATCGGCGTCTCGCAGCGCGGGATGGTTCAGGTAGGTCCAACGTGCGGCCATGATGACGACAGCAAGAAATACGAGGAAATACCCGACTAAGGAAACTGTAATCATTGTGCTGACCTCGGTTGTTCCGGCTCTGTTGGCCGCTGGCCGGTCAGTATCGTTGGCAACGGATGCGGCTGACACCCTCTATCGGTAGGGCCTACGCATCACCCGTTCGGGGGGTGCGCAAATCAATGAGGCACGGATGCGACGGCGCCAAACGCGCGTTCGGCAACACGGCCCGACGCCATTCCGGCCCTGCCGGTGGCTATCGGCACGCGCATTCCTATAATGCCTAGGCGGTATGGCAGCGCCACGCCGCGCCATGCGTGCCTGCGGGCAGAGGCGCGCTTCCACTCATCTCCACGTCAAATGGGGAGACCACATCATGCTGAGTAACGAAGCGGTCCTGACGCAGGCGCGTGCCGCGTTGGCACGTGTGCCATATCAGGGCCACGCACTGCATCCCACGATTCACCTGAGGCTATCCGACGGCGCACTGATTCTGGAAGGCGATGTCGCCGATATTGTCGACAAGACGCGCGCGGTGGCCCAACTGCGCCGCGTGGAAGGCGTGAGCACCGTGATCGATCATCTGCGAATTTCCAATGGCGGCCCCGCCGTGGGCGACGGCGATCTGCGCGCGGCGGTGTGCGAGCGTCTGCTCAATGCGATCGATTTCCGCAACTGCAAACTCTGTGCAAAGGTGAAAGGGCAGCTCGAGGCGGTGCGCGAGGCGGTGGGCGAACGCAGCGGATGGATCGAGGTGGCCGTTCATGACGGCACCGTGATGCTCAGCGGGCAGGTGATCAGCCTGTCGCATATGCGGCTGGCCGGTGTGCTGGCATGGTGGTCGCGCGGCTGTCGCTGCGTGGTGAACGACATCGTGGTGGCGCCCGCCGAGGCCGACAGCGACGACGAATTGAACGAGGCGATCCGGCTGGTGCTGGAAACCGATCCGTTCGTCGATCACGCGCGCATCCGCGTGCGTACCGAAGGGCGCGTGGTCACGCTCGATGGCTACGCATCGAGCGACGGCGCGCGCCGACAGGTCGAACGCGACGTGTGGTACGTGCTCGGCGTGGAAAACGTCATCAACCACATCGCGTTGAGCAGCTAGCGGCGCGCAAACACCACCGCCGTGCGCGGCGGCTAGACGCCGTCCCGGGCGTCCGCTGCGCGCGCGGCGTGGTCTTCCATGCGCCAGTAGCGGCGGCGCGTGCGCAACGCGAACCGCTGACGGTATTCCGACATCGACATCTGCATGGCCCGCGCGAACAGCCGACGGAAAGCGGCGGCATCGCTGTAGCCGCACGCCTCGGCAATCGACTGCGTGCCATGCAGCGTGACTTCCAGCAGCATGCGCGCGCGTTCCACGCGCAGCATGTGCAGGTAGTCGAGCGGTGTGCGGCCCGTCACCTGGCGGAAATGACGCAGCAGCGTGCGTTCGCTGACGGCCGCCGCCTCGGCCACCGCGCGCAGGCGATAGGGCTCACCCACATGAGCCTGCAGCCAGCCGATGGCGCGATACACCGGGCTGTCCGCGGTTTTGCCCAGCCAGCGTTGCGACACCAGTTCCGGCATCCATTGCTGCCGTTCGTGCTGATGCAGCAGCAGTCGCGCCACGGTTTGCGCCAGATCGGGATCGTGCAGATGGCCCAGCACGCGCAGCATGAATTCGGTCTGCAATGCCGGCGCCACGCAGTGAAACACGCGCCCGTGCACGCCGATCGGTTCGTCCGAGGAAAGATCGCATGCGGGAAAGCGCTGGGCGAACCAGCTCTGCAACATCCACGGCGCGCCGCAGCGCGCACCGTCGAGCAGTCCCAGCATCAGCGGAAACACCATGCCCGTATAAGTCGATGCAATCCAGCCGCCGGATTCCGCGTGGCGCATCATCAGCCGCTGCGCCGCTGTCTCGGCGGCGGCAATCTCGCCCAGGTGCGGCGCGCTCGTCGCCATCAGCGCGGGCACCACCATCAGCACCTGCGCATCGCGCGCAACCGCACGCCGCGGTCCGGCCGGCATCAGTCCCGGCAGCGGCGTGGGCAGCCTGCGCCCGTTGGCGCCGACGATCTCCCAGGTCAGGCGGGCCGGTGCATCGGGCCGCTGCAACCGGGCCACGCCCGCCGCGGTGCGCAGCACATCGACGGCGCCAAATAGCGGGCCGGGCATGGCGTTGGGCAGCCACAGCAATCTGACGTGAAGCGGCGTCGCCGGTGCGGACATGGCAGACATGGTGGCGGGATTGGCATTTGGATTGGCGATATTGAACCTCCACGCGATATACCGCAAGCGATACATTGGAGGGCCTTACAAGATCAGGAGACAACATGCCGCACCCCCTTCGCCGCCTTGCCCTCGCCGCCGCCGCCGCGCTCACGCTGGCGGGCCATGCCGCCCTGGCCGCCGCCCCCGGCGCGCCCGATGCCGCGCTGCTGGACGCCGCGCGCGCCGCCCAGCCGGCGGTGGTGCAATCGCTCAAGGACATGGTGTCGATCGAATCGGGCAGCGCCAACATCGAAGGGCTGACGCGCATGGCCGACTACACGTCGCGCCGCCTGCAGGCGCTGGGCGCGAAAGTGGAGCGCCTGCCGATGAAGACCAGCGCGGCGCCGATGGTCAAGGCGACGCTGACCGGCACCGGCAAGCGCAAGATCATGCTGATCGGCCATATGGACACGGTCTATCCGGCAGGCATTCTCGCCACGCAGCCGCTGCGCGAGGACGGCAACCGGCTGTACGGCCCGGGCATCGCGGACGACAAAGGCGGGCTCGCGGTGATCCTCCACTCGCTGGAGATCCTCAAGGCGCAGGGCTGGAAGGACTATGCGCAGATCACGGTGCTGTTGAACCCCGATGAGGAAATCGGCTCGGGTGGGTCGGGCGATACCATCGCCGCGCTGGCCGCGCAGCACGATGTGGTGCTGTCATGCGAGCCCAACGTGGCCAAGTCGGTGGCGAAGTCGGAATCGCTGCTGCTGGCCGCGGCCGGCACGGCCACGGCGACCATGCAGGTGAAGGGCCGCGCGTCGCACGCGGGCGCCGCGCCGGAACTCGGCCGCAATGCGCTGCTGGAACTGGCCTACCAGATGCAGCAGACGCGAGACGTGGCCAGCACCGTGCCGGGCGCGCAGATGAACTGGACGCAGGCCAAGACCACCGGTCCGTTGAATCAGATCCCGGAAAGCGCGAGCGCCGTCGGCGATGTCCGCGTGACGGCGCCGGGCGCCGCGCAGAAGCTGCAGGCCGCGCTGCAGGAAAAGGTCGCCTCAGGCCATCTGATTCCCGATACGCAGACCTCGGTGGCGATGGAAGAAGGGCGTCCGGCCTATGTGGCCGACGCGCGCTCCAAGCAACTAGCGGCGCGTGCGCAGCAGATCTACGCGGAACTCGACAATCGTTCGCTGATCCTGATTCCGGGCACCGGCGGCGGCACCGATGCGGGCTATGCGGGGCAATCGGGCAAGGCGGTGGTGCTGGAAAGCTTCGGCCTGTCCGGCTTCGGCTATCACGCGCGCGACGAATATGTCGAACTCGATTCGATCGTGCCGCGCCTGTACTTGATGACGCGCCTGCTGCAGGACATCGGCAAGCAGTGAGCGGGCGCGGACGCCGCCTGCTGCAACGGCACGCGGCGTCCGGTCCGGCGTTTTCCGCAATTTTTTGCGCAGCGCTTTCGGCTCTGGTTCCGCTGTCCTTGCGCGTGCTGACAGTCAGGCCGCCAGTTGCTGCGGCGCGGTGCCGAAATGCGGATGCCGCGAAAAGATCTCCGCGGCCCAGTTCACGAACACGCGCACCTTGGCCGACAAATGCCGATTCTGCGGATACATCGCCGAGATCGGCAGTTCTTCGGTTTGCCAGTCGGTCATGACTTCCACCAGCCGGCCGCTATGGATGTAGGGCTCGGCCATTGCGCGCGAGATGCGGGCGATGCCATGGCCTTCCAGTGCGCAACCTAGATAGACATCGGCGTCGTTGGTGGAAATCACCGATGGCAGCAGCACTTCCGTGCGCTCGCCGCCGCGGATCAGCGGCCACGGCGTTTCGCGTCCGGTACGGTTGGACAGGAAGTTGATGGCCTTGTGCTGGGCCAGCTCCGTCAGGTCGTTGGGCGTGCCGAAGCGCCGCAGGTAGATCGGCGATGCATAGAACGCCAGGCGCACCTGGCCGATGCGCCGCGCCACCATCGATTCATCGAGCGCGCCCACGCGCAGCACCACATCGACACCTTCCTTGAGCAGATCGATCGGCTTGCCGTTGATGGTCAGCTCGAGTTTCAGTTCGGGATAGGCGTTGACGAAGTCATGCAGCTGCGGCAACAACACAAGCTGCGCCAGCCCGCTCGTGGTGTCGACCGCCAGCGTGCCGCGCGGCGAGTTGTTGTGGCGCGTGAGCGATTGCTCCGCCTCCTCCACGTCCGCAAGAATGCGCACGCAGCGCTCGTAATAGGCGGCGCCGTCCGTGGTCACGCTGATGCGCCGCGTGGTCCGGTGCAGCAGCTTGACGCCCAGGTGCGTTTCCAGATTCTGGATCAAACGGGTGAGCGTGGCCTTGGGCAGGTCCAGGGACTCCGCGGCGCGCGCAAAACTGCCGACATCCACCACCCGAGTGAATGCCTGCATTGAGACAAGACGATCCATGATGTTGCTTTCGAAAGGAGTAAGACCGGGGCTACGTTCCGAAGGATTGTCTGGCGGGACTGGGTCCGCTGCATGTCAAGTGCGCGGCCTGGCTTTGCTGCCGGCGGTCCGCCAGTGGCGGCCGGAGCGGGGACGGGTGGAGTGTGGGGGCGCCGGCGTTTGCGCTGTTTCCCCAAGTGCGCAGATGCCGAAGGACCGGAGTGAATCACATTTCCGCTATCCATTTCAAGCGGTGTGGTTTCACTTCGCCGATTATTCCAACCCAGAAACAGTGCGTTGGCAATAGCTCGCTTTATCCCACCGTTGTCAATCACCATAATTCGCTGCATCGCAATACATCATAGACGGCCTTGACGGTCGCCCCGAGACCATGACAAAGACCACGAATCCCCGTAGTTCCGCCGCACCGTCGGCCGCAGAACAGGGCGAAGCGTACGTGGTGCAGCACGTGGTGCAAAGCGGCGAGCGCGAAATCAAGGTGTGCGTGTGTTACCCCGCAGGTTATTGGCCGGTTGCCGCCGGTACGCCATTGTTGCCGTGGCTGGTCTATCTGCATGCGGGCGGTTTTGTCGATGGCGGCGTGGAAGCGGCCAAGGAACTGGCGCGGGATCTGGCGGAGTCGGTCCCGGCCGTGGTGGTGACCCCGGGCTACTCGCTGGCCCCGGAAAACCCGTTCCCGGCGGCGCCCGAAGATGCGGTCAATACCGTGGTGTGGGCGTTGAAGCAGGCCAAGAAGCTGAAGATCGAGAAACTGCGCTTTGCGCTGGTCGGCGAAGAAGCCGGCGGCAATCTGGCGATCGCCACCGCGCAGATGTTGCGCGACCGCGGTTTGCCGCAGCCCTCGGGGCAGTGGCTGATTCGGCCGGTGACCGATCCGTGCCTGCAGCATGCGTCCACTACGGGCCAGGTGCCGATGGAAATGTTGCAACGCCTGGCGTGCAACTATCGCGACTATCTGCCGACGCCGGCAGCGAGCGTGCATCCGTATGCGGCGCCGGCTTTGGCCTCGCGGCTGGCGGGCCTGCCGCCCACTCTGGTGCAGGTGGCCGAACGCGACGCGCTGCGCGCCGAGGGCGAAGCCTTTGCCGCAAAACTGGTCAAGGCGGGCATTCCGTCGAAGACCCTGATCATGCCCGGCGCCTGCGGCGACGGGGTGGAACAGTCCCATGAGATGTGTCAGGCATGGGTCAAAGAGGGCGCGCGGTTCCTGCGCGAAAGTTTCGCGAACACCGACGACGCCTCGTAATCCGGTCCGAACGCCGGCCGCTACCGGGCATGCATTGACGGTAACGGATTCTCCAGCCAGCGCCCTTTGAGGCTGGCCGCTGTAGTGGCATAGCCCCGTCCATCCCGGACGGGACGAACCCTTGCATTTCCCCGTTTTCCGGCCTTTTGCGCCGGCGGGAAGCGTTCGGCCCGGAATTTTGCTTTTCCAGTTGAAGAAACCCGACGAAAACACGGAGTGAAGAAAGATGAACGACAAGTCTCGACGCACGCTGATCGCCTTTGCCATCGTGGCAATCCTTGGGGCGGGCGTGGCAACCTCGGTATTGCGCCCCTGGCACGGCGGGGAAGCGCAGGCCACCACGCCGCCGCCGGCCGCGGCCGTGGAAGTGGCATCGGCAGTGGGCCAGACCATCACCGAATGGGATGAATTCTCGGGCCGCATCGAAGCGGTGGATCGCGTGGAAATCCGGCCGCGCGTTTCCGGCACGATCGAAACCGTGCATTTCCGCGAAGGATCGATCGTGAAGAAGGGCGATCCGCTGTTCACCATCGATCCGCGTCCGTACGCGGCCGAAGTGGCGCGCGCCGAGGCGGCGCTGGCGGCCGCGCAGGTGCGCGCATCGCACGCCCAGTCCGAAAAGGCGCGGGCGCAGCGGCTGCTCGACGACAACGCGATCTCGCGTCGCGAATTCGACGAGCGGATCAACACCGCCAGCGAGACCGTGGCCGACGTGCGCGGCGCGCAGGCCGCGCTGGAAGTGGCCAAGCTGAACCTGGGCTACACGCGCATCGTCGCGCCAGTCTCGGGCAAGGTGTCGCGCGCCGAAATCACCGTGGGCAACCTGGTGGCAGCGGGCGCGGCGTCGCCGCCGCTGACCACCGTGGTATCGGTCTCGCCGGTGTACGCCAGCTTCGACGTCGACGAACAAAGCTATCTGCGCTACACGGCGCCAGGCGCGGGCGGCGGCAAGAACGACCTGCCGGTGTTCCTGGGGCTGGCCAACGAGGACGGCAATCCGCACAAGGGCAAGATCCATTCGATCGACAACCGGCTCGATACGCGCAGCGGCACGATCCGCGTGCGCGCGGTGTTCGACAACGAGGACGGGCGCCTGCTGCCAGGGCTGTACGCCAAGGTCAAGCTTGGCGGCGGATCGCCGCACCCGGCGGTGCTGATCAACGATCGCGCCATCGGCACCGACCAGGGCAAGAAGTACGTGCTGGTGGTGGACAAGGCCAACAAGCTCGGCTATCGCGAAGTCGAACTCGGGCCGACGTACGATGGCCTGCGCGTGATCCGCAAGGGTCTGCAGCCGGGCGAGAACATCGTCGTGAATGGCCTGATGCGCGTACGCCCCGGCGATACCGTTGCACCGAAGCCCGTGTCGATGGCATATCGCAGCGAACTTGAGCCACGCGGCAACACGCCGGACCGCAAGCAGGCCGCGGACGACGTGAAAGCCGACAAGGCCAAGGTCAGCTAAGCGCCGCGCCCTCACAGACAGAACAGCCATCCTTCCCCCTGCATTTGCCTATGGCGTCCGCTTCGGCGGACCGCCAGGGGGAGCGCTTTCGCCGAGACCAAGATGAATCTCTCGAAATTCTTTATCGATCGCCCCATTTTCGCGGGCGTGCTGTCGGTGCTGATCTTCCTGATCGGCGCCATCTCGATGTTCAAGTTACCGATCTCGGAGTACCCGGAAGTGGTACCACCGTCGGTGGTGGTGCGCGCGCAGTTTCCGGGCGCCAACCCGAAGGTGATCGCCGAGACCGTGGCCACGCCGCTGGAGGAGCAGATCAACGGCGTCGAGGACATGCTGTACATGAACTCGCAGGCCAACAGCGACGGCACGCTGACGCTGACGGTGACCTTCCAGCTGGGCACCGACCCGGACAAGGCGCAGCAGCTGGTGCAGAACCGCGTCTCGCAGGCCGAGCCGCGCCTGCCCGAAGACGTGCGCCGCCTGGGCATCACCACGGTCAAGAGCTCGCCGGACCTGACCATGGTGGTCCACCTGGTCTCACCGAACAATCGCTATGACATGACGTATCTGCGCAACTATGCGCTGATCAACGTGAAGGATCGCCTCGCGCGTATCCAGGGCGTGGGCCAGGTGCAGATGTTCGGCTCGGGCGATTACTCGATGCGCGTGTGGCTCAACCCGGACAAGATCGCCGAACGCCAGCTGGCGGCCTCCGACGTGGTGCGGGCAATCCGCGAGCAGAACGTTCAGGTGGCGGCCGGCGTGATCGGCCAGTCGCCGTCGCTGCCGGGCACCGACCTGCAACTGTCGGTCAATGCGCAGGGCCGCCTGCAGAGCGTCGAGGAGTTTGGCGACATCATCGTCAAGACTTCGCCCGATGGCGTGGTGACGTACCTGAAGGACATCGCGCGCGTCGAACTGGGCGCATCGGAATACGCACTGCGTTCGCTGCTGGACAACAAGTCCGCCGTGGCGCTGCCGATTTTCCAGGCGCCGGGTTCAAACGCGATCCAGATCTCGGACGACGTGCGCAAGACCATGGCCGAGCTCAAGCAGAACATGCCCGAAGGCGTGGACTACAGCATCGTCTATGACCCGACGCAGTTCGTGCGCCACAGCATCGAGGCGGTGACGCATACGCTGTTCGAGGCCATCGCGCTGGTGGTGCTGGTGGTGATCCTGTTCCTGCAGACCTGGCGCGCGTCGATCATCCCGCTGCTGGCCGTGCCGGTGTCGATCGTCGGCACGTTCGGCCTGATGCATGCGTTCGGCTTCTCGATCAATGCGCTGAGCCTGTTCGGGCTGGTGCTGGCAATCGGTATCGTGGTGGACGACGCGATCGTGGTGGTGGAAAACGTCGAGCGCAACATCGAGGAAGGGCTCTCGCCGAAGGAAGCCACCTACAAGGCGATGCGCGAAGTGAGCGGTCCGATCATCGCCATCGCGCTGACGCTGATCGCCGTGTTCGTGCCGCTGGCGTTCATGACGGGCCTGACCGGCCAGTTCTACAAGCAGTTTGCGCTGACCATCTCGATCTCGACGATCATCTCGGCGTTCAACTCGCTGACGCTGTCGCCGGCACTGTCCGCGCTGCTGCTCAAGGGCCACGATGCACCGAAGGACTGGCTCACGCGCGGCATGGATCGCGTGTTCGGCAAGTTCTTCGCGCGTTTCAACCGTTTCTTCGGCCGCAGCTCCGAAAGCTATGGCCGTGGCGTGACGGGCGTGATCCGTCGCAAGGGCTCGGTGTTCGGCGTCTACGCTGTGATGCTGGTGGCCACCTGGGGCGTGTTCCAGATGGTGCCCAAGGGCTTTGTGCCGGCGCAGGACAAGCAGTACCTGGTGAGCTTTGCCAAGCTGCCTGACGGTGCCACGCTGGACCGCACCGAGGACGTGATCCGCCGCATGTCCGAGATCGCCCTCAAGCATCCGGGCGTGGAATCGGCAGTGGCGTTCCCGGGCCTGTCGATCAACGGTTTCACCAACAGCCCGAGCGCCGGCATCGTGTTCGCCACGCTCAAGCCGTTCGACGAGCGCAAGAGCAAGGAGCTGTCGGGCAATGCGATCGCCGCGGACCTGAACAAGCAGTATGCGTCGATCCAGGACGCGTTCATCGCCGTGTTCCCGCCGCCGCCGGTACAGGGCCTGGGCACCATCGGCGGGTTCAAGATGATGATCGAGGACCGTGCCGCACTGGGCTACGACGCGCTGTTCGATGCGACCAACGCATTCATGACCAAGGCGCGCGCCACGCCCGAACTGGCTGGCATCTTCAGCAACTACCAGGTCAACGTGCCGCAGCTTGACGTGCAGCTCGATCGCACCAAGGCCAAGCAGCTTGGCGTGCCGGTGACCGACGTGTTCGAGACGCTGCAGACGTACCTCGGCTCGGCCTATGTGAACGACTTCAATAAGTTCGGCCGTACGTATCAGGTGAAGGTGCAGGCCGATGCGCAGTTCCGTCAGCACGCGGAAGACATCCTGCAACTGAAGGCGCGCAGCGCCAGTGGCGAAATGGTGCCGCTGTCGTCGCTGGTGCGGGTCAAGCAAAGCTTCGGTCCGGACAGCGTGATCCGCTACAACGGCTTTACCGCCGCGGACATGAACGGCGGCCCGGCGCCCGGCTTCTCGTCGGGACAGGCGCAGGCCGCTGCCGAACGGATCGCTGCCGAAACGCTGCCCAAGGGCATCGGCTTCGAATGGACCGAGCTGACCTATCAGGACATCCTGGCCGGTAATGCGGGTGTGTGGATCTTCCCGCTGTGCGTGCTGCTGGTGTTCCTGGTGCTGGCCGCCCAGTACGAGAGCCTGACGCTGCCGCTGGCCGTGATCCTGATCGTGCCGATGAGCCTGCTGGCCGCGATGACCGGCGTTTGGCTGACGCGCGGCGACAACAACATCTTCACGCAGATCGGCTTCATCGTGCTGGTCGGGTTGTCCGCGAAGAACGCGATCCTGATCGTGGAATTTGCGCGCGAGCTGGAACATCACGGGCGCACCGTGGTGCAGGCCGCGATCGAAGCCAGCCGCCTGCGTCTGCGCCCGATCCTGATGACGTCGTTCGCGTTCATCATGGGTGTGGTGCCGCTGGTGGTGTCCACGGGCGCCGGCGCCGAGATGCGTCATGCGATGGGCGTGGCGGTGTTTGCCGGGATGCTGGGCGTGACGTTCTTCGGCCTGTTCCTGACGCCGGTGTTCTACGTCGCGCTGCGCCTGCTGGCCACGCGCAAGCAGCGCCGCGAGGTGTTGTCCGGCGACGCATCGACCACGCACGCCGTGCCGTCCGCAGAATGATGGTGAAAGACATGAATAACAACGTGATGAAGCAATATCTGCCCAGGCTTGCAACGTTGGCTGCCGCGCTGGTGCTGGCGGGCTGCTCGCTGGCGCCGACCTACAAGGTGCCCGACACGCCCACCGCATCGACCTTCAAGGAAGCCGACGCCGCCGCTGCAGAGGGCGCGCAATGGAAGACCGCCACGCCGGCCGAGGGCCAGCATCGCGGCGACTGGTGGAAGGTGTTCGGCGATGCCGATCTGGACCGCCTGATCGAAGCGGCCAACGCGCATAACCAGGACCTCGCCGCCGCCGCGGCGCGGCTGAAGCAGGCGCGCGCGTTCACCGGCGCCACCGAGGCCGACCTCTATCCGCAACTGAGCGTGGGCCTGGACCCGACGCGCACCCAGCCTTCGGCCGCATCGCAGGGCCTGCCCGACGGCTCGCGCGTGCCGGCGCAGACCGTGCTGAAGGCGCGCGCGTTTGCCAGCTACGAGCTCGACCTGTTCGGGCGCGTGGCCAGCAACGTCAACGCGGCGCGCGCCGAAGAGAAGGGCGCCGAGGACCTGTATCGCTCGGTGCAGCTTGCGCTGCAGGCGGACACCGCACAGGCGTATTTCGCGCTGCGCACGCTCGATAGCGACCGCGAACTGCTCAACGCCACGATCAAGCTGCGCGAGGACGCGCTGTCGCTGCTGCGCAAGCGCTACGACGCGGGCGAGACCACCGATCTCGATCCGGCCCGTGCCGAAGCGGAGCTCGGCACCGCGCGCGCCGATCTGGCGGGCATCGAGCGGCGTCGCGCCAATCAGGAACATGCGCTGGCGGTACTCACCGGCGTGGCGCCGTCGCAGTTCACGCTGGCGGCCAGGCCGTTCGACACCGCGCCGGTGGCGGTGCCGGCCGGGCTGCCGTCCGAACTGCTGGAGCGTCGCCCCGATATCGCCGCGGCCGAGCGCCAGATGGCCGCTGCCAATGCGCGCATTGGCGTGGCCAAGGCGGCGTTCTTCCCGCGCATTTCGCTGACGGCGCTGTTCGGCTTTGAATCGGCGGACCTGTCGAACCTGTTCAAGTGGTCTTCGCGCACGTGGATGCTGGGGCCGCTGGTTGGCACCACGATTGCGCAGACCGTGTTCGACGGTGGGCGCAACAGCTCGAACCTGGCAGGCGCGCGCGCCGCGCACGAGGAAACCGTGGCGCGCTACCAGCAGACCGTGCTGGTGGCGTTCCGCGAAGTCGAGGACAGCCTGGCCGATGTGCGCTGGCTCAGCCAGCAGGGCGCGGCGCTCGACAGTGCGCTGGCCGGCGCCCGACGCGCCCAGCGCGTCTCGCGCAGCCGCTACGATGCCGGCGCGGTCGATTACCTGACCGTGATCGACGCCGACCGCACGGTGCTGCAATCGCAGCGCGACGCCAATGCGGTGGCCGGGCTGCGTGCGGCGGCTACCGTCTCGCTGGTGCGCAGTCTGGGCGGCGGCTGGGGTCCGGTGCCGGAGAACGTGGCAAAGAACTGACGTCCCCCTCACGCAGGCGCGTTGAACACGCGCCTGCACGGCGAGCCGCCAAACTTCACTGGCGCGTTGCTTCCAGAGACCTACACTGGATGCATCGCGCCAGTTTCATTTTGGGGGGCTGACATGCGCACGAATTCCGCGATGGGCGTTGCGGCGACCTTGCTCGCCGTCCTCGGCGCCGCGTTGCCCCCAACTTCGGTAGCGCAGCCAAGTACCGTCGGCTCGATCGCCGTGGGCGGCTCCACACGCGTGAATGGACCGTTGACCGTGAATGGTGCGCTGAGCGTCGGTGGCCACGTCTATGCCAATGGCCCGATTACCGCGGCATGGTTTGGCACGCCGGGGCGCGGTTATCCGCCGCCGCCCGAACGCTCGCTGCTCAAGGTGTTTCACGGCCCGCTGACCGTGCAAGGATCGATGGTGGTGCACGGCGATCTGCATGTCGAGGGGCCATTGACTGTCAACGGCCCGCTCGAAGCGGCGGGCGGTATCGACGCAAGCGGCCCGATGGTGGAGCGCCAGGCACGCTGATGTAGCACAATGGCGGCTTCGTCGACTACCTCGAGTTCTTCGATTCCGCCATGGCTCATGCCAGTTCGCCACTGGGCCTCAAGAGTATTGCCCTGTTCGAAGCCGCCAAGGGCGTGCTCGTGATTCTTGCCGGGCTCGGTTTGATGGCACTGCTGCACAGCGATGCGCAGGCGTTTGCCGAAGCCATCGTCGGGCGCTTTCACCTGAATCCGGCCAGCCACTATCCGAAGGTATTCCTGGCGCTGTTCGCGCATCCTTCCGACGGCCGCCTGTGGGCGATCGGCGGGTCGGCCGCGGTCTATGCGCTGATGCGCTTTGCCGAAGCGTACGGCCTATGGCGGGGCCGCGCGTGGGGTAATTGGCTCGGCGTGTGGTCGGGCGGCATCTATATTCCCGTGGAACTGTACGAAGCCGTGCGGCATCCCACCGCCATCCATATCGGGTTGGCGATTGCCAACGCGCTGGTGGTGCTGTACCTCGTGCAAAGCCTGGCGCGGCACAAGGTGAACTAGTCCCCGCATTTCCGAGCTGGTCAAATCTGCTAAGGTAGAACGCGTCGCGGCGCGCACGGTGGTGCGCCGCTTTGTCAGACAGGCACCGATATCAACCGCCATAGAGACCCATCATGATTCACGAAATTGCACAGATCACGATCAAGCCCGGCATGGAGGCGCAGTTCGAGGCTGGCGTGACCCAGGCCAAGCCGCTGTTCCTGCGTTCGCGCGGCTGTCACGGGGTGAACCTGCAGCGCTCGATCGAACAGCCGTCGCAGTACACGCTGGTGGTGGCCTGGGAAACCGTGGAAGACCATATGGTTCACTTCCGTGAATCGGATGAATTCCAGGAATGGCGCAAGCTGGTCAGCGACTGCTTTGCTGCCGCGCCGGCCGTGCATCACGTCAACACGGTGCTTTGATCAACGCGGGCGCCCCGCTGCGGGCGCCCAGGCACAAGGAGCCTGAGGCATGTCCACGCCCCACCCGCGCCCCCGCCATTTCTCGATGCTGCGCGATCTGCAACTGGCGGATTTCTTCACGCTGGCCAATGCGGCGTGCGGCATGGGTTCGGTGTTCTACGCGATGTACTTCGTGGCGGACCCTTCGCTCAAGCTTTTCTACATTGCCGCGGCACTGGCGCCCGCCGCATTCATCTTCGATGTGCTGGACGGGCGTATCGCGCGCTGGCGTCACCAGCATTCCGCACTGGGACGCGAACTCGATTCGCTGTCCGACATCATCTCGTTCGGCGTGGGACCGGCCACGCTGGCCTTCGCGGCCGGCATGCGCGGCGGCTGGGATCTGGCCGCGCTGATCTATTTCGTCTGCTGCGGCGTGAGCCGCCTGGCGCGCTTCAACGTCACGGCAGAAAGCCTGGCTGGCGATTCCGCGTCCGGCAAGGTCAAGTATTTCGAGGGCACGCCGATTCCCACCAGTGTCGTGCTGACCGGCGTGCTGGCATGGTGCGCGTCGCATGGGCGCATTGGCGATGCACTGCCCGGCGGTGTACTCGAGATTGGCCCCGCGATATTGCATCCGCTGGCGCTGCTGTTCGTGCTGAGCGGCTCGCTGATGATTTCGAAGACGCTGCGGATTCCGAAATTCTGAGCGCCTGGCGCGCATCGCCGCGCGCCATCGGCGGGATATTCCACACCAGGGGCAGGGTCAGCGCGGTTTGCCAGCCGCGACTACAATCGACTGACCCATTTTCGGCCGGCCGCCGCGGCGCCCAGCGGGCGGTGCGGGTCATTGAAACCCCACAAGCGACAGAAGGAATATCCCCATGCCTCATCTCTTCGATCCATACCGGATCGGCAACCTCGAGCTAGCCAATCGCATCGCCATCGCGCCGATGTGCCAGTACTCGGCGCAAGAGGGCTCGGCTACCGATTGGCACATGATCCATCTGGGCCATATGGCGCTGTCCGGCGCTGGCCTGCTGATCATCGAAGCGACGGCCGTATCGCCGGAAGGACGCATCACGGCCGCCGACCTCGGGCTGTACAACGACGCCAACGAAGCCGCGCTGGGGCGCGTGCTCGATGCGGTGCGCAGGTATTCGCCGATCGCCGTGGCGATGCAGCTCGGGCATGCGGGACGCAAGGCCTCGAGCCAGGCGCCGTGGGAAGGCGGCGCGCAGATTCGTCCCGACCAGCCGTCCGGTTGGCAAACCGTGGCGCCGTCCGACGTGCCCCACGCACCTGGCGAAGCACCGCCCATCGCGCTGGACAAGGCGGGTATGAAGAAGATTCGCGATGACTTTGCCGCGGCGGCCAGGCGTGCGGCGCGTCTCGGTATCGAAGGCATCGAAGTGCATGGCGCGCACGGCTACCTGCTTCATCAATTTCTTTCGCCGATTGCCAATCATCGCACCGACGAATACGGCGGCAGCCTGGAAAACCGCATGCGTTTTCCGCTCGAAGTGTTCGATGCGGTGCGAGAGGCGTTTCCCGCGGAGCGGCCGGTGTGGATGCGCGTGTCGGCCACCGACTGGGTGCCGAACGGCTGGGACATCGACGGCACGCTCGCGTTGTCGCATGCATTGAAGGCGCGTGGTTGCGCCGCCGTGCATGTCAGCACGGGTGGCGTCTCGCCGCAGCAGGCCATCAAGATCGGTCCCGGTTACCAGGTGCCTTACGCGCAGCGCGTCAAGGCCGAAGTGGGGCTGCCGACGCTGGCGGTCGGGCTGATCACCGAAGCCGAGCAGGCCGAGGCCATCATCAGCAACAACGAGGCCGACGTGATTTCGATTGCGCGTGCGATGCTGTACGACCCGCGCTGGCCCTGGCACGCCGCCGCCAAGCTCGGCGCACAGGTCGATGCGCCGAAGCAGTACTGGCGCTCGCAGCCGCGCGGGCTCGAACACCTGTTTCGCGATGCGCATTTCGGGCAGCGCTGATCGCATCGGGCAAAACTCTCCTTGACACGACCGTTCGCGCGCGGCGGTGCCGCCGCGACGGCGATATCGCAACGCAACATTGAAGCAGCCGCTGAAAACGAAGGGATTACCATGATTGTCGCGTCCCGTTGATGGCGCGACCATCGCCGCAATAGATTGCAGTGGGCAGTACCTCGGGCGCCCCAAACCAGTCCGCCCGTCATCACAGAAGTAGTCGAAGAACGCACTCTGGGAGACATCCATGCAAGTCTATGACGGCCTCGTTTTCGGTTGCGCAATGATATTGGTGTGCATGTACGCATACCTGGGCGTGCAGTCGCAAAGCCTTGCGCTGAAATACGTGTCGCCCGCCGTGGTCGGGGCGCTGGCGCTGATCTATGCGCTGCTGCCGATGCGCATGATCGGCTGAGCCGCGCGCGCCACCCGCGCGGCGCGCAAAAAAAAATCCGCTCGCGCGCGATACGCGAGCGGTTGCGTGCGCTGTCGCGCGCCGCGTCAGCGCAGCGACAGCCAGATCGCCTTCGGCTCTGTGAAGTTCTCGATCGCGGCGTCGCCGTGTTCGCGGCCCAGGCCCGAATCTCCCGCGCCGCCCCACGGCAGGCGCACATCGGTATAGCCATAGGTGTTGATCCACACGGTGCCGGCGCGCAATTCACCGGCCACCTTGTGCACGCGCGCGATGTCCGCGCTCCACACGCCGGCCGCCAGGCTGAATGCGGTGCCGTTGGCAATGCGCACCGCATCGGCCTCGTCGTCGAACGGAATCACGCTGGCCACCGGTCCGAAGATCTCTTCCTGCGAAATCCGCATCTCGTGTTCGACGTTGGCGAACACCGTGGGCTCCACGAAGAAGCCGCGCTCGCCGATGCGCTTGCCGCCCGTCACGGCGCTGGCGCCTTCCTTGTTGCCGATATCGACATAGTCGAGCACGGTCTTCATTTGCGCGGCCGATACGAGCGGACCCATGGTGGTGTCCGGGGCCGCCGGGTCGCCCACGCGAATCGCGCGGGCGCGCGCCGCGAGGCGCTCCACGACTTCGTCGTACACCTGCCGTTGCGCGAGGATGCGCGATCCGGCCGAGCACACCTGCCCCGCATTGAAGAAGATGCCTGACGCCGCCGCGCGCGTGGCGGCGTCGATATTTGCATCGGCAAAGATCACGTTGGCCGATTTGCCGCCCAGCTCCAGCGTCACCCGTTTGAAATTGGCCGCGGCGCCTTGCATGATGCCGCGCCCCACGCCGGGCGATCCGGTGAAGGTGACCTTGTCGATGCCCGGATGCGCGACGATGGCATTGCCCACCACGCTGCCCTTGCCGGTCACCACATTGAATACGCCGGGCGGCACGCCAGCCTGCAATGCCAGTTCCGCCACGCGCAGCGCCGACAGCGGCGTGATCTCGGCAGGCTTGACGATCAGCGTGCAGCCGCAGGCCAGCGCCGGCGCGATCTTCCACATGCCGATCATCAACGGGAAATTCCACGGCACGATGGCGCCGACTACGCCCACCGGCTCGCGCACCGTATAGGTCAGCGCATCGGGACGGGCGGGAATCACGCTGCCGTGGATCTTGTCGCACCAGCCGGCGTAGTAGCGCACCGTGTCGATCACGGCTGGCAAGTCCTGCCGGCGCACGGCGGCCAGCGGCTTGCCGGCATCCTGGCTTTCCAGCGTCACCAGTTCTTCCGCATGGGCCTCCAACAGATCCGCAAAGCGGTTCAGGATGCGCGCGCGATCGGCCGCGCGCATTCCGGCCCAGCCCTTGAGCGCGGCGCGCGCCGCGCGCACCGCGGTATCCACGTCGGCCTCGCTGCCCTGCGCCACCAGCGCGAGCGGCGCTTCGGTCGCCGGATTGATGTCGGTGGTATAGGCGCCGGTGCCGGGCGGCACGCGCTGGCCGTCGATCAGCAAATCGTGCTTCGGCAAGTCTGATGGGGATGCGGACATGGGAAGGCTCCTCGCCTGGGTCTGAAAGACGTGCGTGTTGGCCGTGCAGGATTGGCTCGCTTTGTCTTGCAGTGTGGTGGCGGTGTCTACCTAAGTCCAATTAATAGGAATGATCCATTCATACAATTTCTGCATGAATAGCGGTTGGCCTTATTGTTCGGCGGCGTGCCATTCGCTGTTGCGCATCAGATGGCTGATCGCGGCGCGCAGGTCGGCCGGGACGACCGGCTTGTGCAGCAGCGCGGTGCCAGCGGCATGGGCATGACGCAGGCGGTCTGCGGCGGTGTCGCCGGTGATGACGATGGCGGGCACCGGCTGCCCCAGGCGCCGGCGGATCGCCTCGATCGCCGCATGGCCGGTGCGGTGCCCGCGTAGCCGATAGTCGGCCAGGATCAGGTCTGGCGTGAAGCCGTGGTCCAGCATCGCCAGCGCATCATCCTCGGACTCGGCCACGCGGCATACGCAATTCCACACCGCCAAAAGCTCGGCCATCGCCTCGCGGATCGCCGCATCGTCGTCGATCACCAGGACGCGCCAGCCGTCCATGCGGATCGGCGTGCCAGCCTGCGCGATCTCTTCGGGCTGTTGCCACGCCAGCGGCAGGCGCAGCCGGAACACCGAGCCGCGCTCGGGCACGGAAGCCAGCGTCACCTGCGTCTGCATCGTGCGCGCCAGCCCATCGACGATGGCCAGCCCCAGGCCCAGCCCCTTGCGCTGGTCGCGTTCCGGATTGCCGAGCTGGTGGAATTCGCGAAAGATCGCCTGATGCTGTGCGGCGGGGATGCCGATGCCGGTATCCCAGACTTCCACGCGCGCCTGCATCCGCCAGCGCCGGCATGCCACCAGCACGCCGCCTGAGGTGGTGTAGCGGATCGCGTTGGCAATCAGGTTGCGCAGAATCAGCTCGACCAGCGTCGGATCGGCATACAGCGTGGCCGTGGTGTCGCGCGTGCGATAGACCAGTCCACGCGCGTTGGCCTGCGGCGCGAATTCGTTTTCCAGCTTGTGCAGCAACGGCTGCAGCCGGAACGGGCGCGGGCGCGATGTCACCACGCCGGCTTCGAGCTTGGAAAAATCGAGCAGCGTGTTAAGCATTTCACGCGCCGCATCGGACGACGCCTCGATGTGGTCCAGCAACTGGCGCTGGTGCGCATCCAGCGGCGTGCGGCCCAGCGACACCAGAAACAGCCCCAGCGCGTGCAGCGGCTGGCGCAGGTCATGGCTGGCCGACGCCAGGAAGACCGATTTCGCACGGTTGGCTTCCTCGGCCTCGCGCTGGGCGCGGCCCGCGCGCGCGGTTTGATCGCGCAACTGCGAGATCAGCTCGACGTTTTCGAATCGCAACGCGATCGAATGCCGTGCCACGCGCGCATAGTTGCGCGCAAACACGATCAGCACGAACAGATAAAGCGGGGTGCCCAGGAACATCGGCAAATAGGCGACGTCGCGCGTGAGCAGGAACACGGCCCACACCGGCAGGATGGCCGGAAGGAAGAAGCCCACCGCGACAGGCAGGCAGGCCGAGAACACCGCCAGCGCGGCGGCGCTCATCCCGGCGATCAGCGACAGCACGCAGATCACCTCCGCGGGCGAGCGGATGTCCAGATACAGCCAGCCTGCCAGTCCCCACAGGCTGCCGATCAGCACCAGCACGGCGGTCATGGCGCGCGCATAGGCGCCGCAGCGCGCCTCGGTCAGGCGATCGAACACCGCGAGTCTGCCGATATGCGCCAGCGCGCACAGCACGGCCATCGCCGCGGCCCACGGCAGCGCGCCAGGATGACCGCCGGTCAACGCCAGCCCCGCGCCGAGGATGATCGCCGCGAGCGAACAGCCGAGCATCGCCATGCCGAAACTCTGGTCGATCAGCTCCATCTGCGCGGACAACAGGCGCGGTTCGTCGTAGCGCGGCAGCAGCGCAGCCAGTCCGTACAGGAAGCGGCCAGCGAGCGGTGGCAGCGCCATGATCGGCCGCACTCAGCGCTGCGCCTGCACCAACCCGCGGCGCTGCGCTTCGAGAATGGCCTCGACGCGGCTGACCACGCCAAGGTGGTCAAGAATCGCGGCGACATGCACGCGCACGGTGTTCTCGGACAGGCCAAGGTGATAAGCGATCACCTTGTTGGAGCGTCCCAGGTTGAGCTGGCCTAGCACTTCGAGCTGGCGCGGCGTGAGGTGGCTGGGCTGATAGGCATCCGCGCGCAACGGGGCGGCCGGCTCCGCGGCAAAGTGTGTGCCGCCGGCCAGACAACTGGCTATCGCTTGCTCGATCTCGCGCGCATCGGCGGATTTGGAAAGAAAACCGGCGATCTCGCGCCGCGCGTCGGGCGCAATGCCGTCGATGCCCGAAGTGCCCGACACGATCACGATGCGCGCGGTGGGAAAGTGGCGGCGCAATACCTTGATGCCTTCGATGCCATTGAGCCCGGGCATCTGGATATCGAGCAGCACGATATCGACCGTTTGCTGGCCGTGCTCCTGCGTGGCCTGCATCACCGACCCGGCCTCGAGGATCGATCCGACGCTGGGGCTGTCGGCCAGCAGCAGCTTGAGTCCGGTGCGGAACAGGGTGTGGTCGTCGATCAGCAGCAATCTGGCGCGGGCGGACATGGGAGGCGGGCAATGTGCGGGGGGCGGCATAGGTCAGGATTGGACTGGATTCCCGCCCGCTTGTCCATGCCTGGCCGCCCTACGGTATCGCGAGTAGTCCGGAAAGATTATTGGCGGCGTAGCACCCGGATGCCAGCATCGATCCGTGGGCAATTTCCGCGACTTGTCCATACCACTTTATCTACCCGCTCCCTCCCGGCTGCGGGTATTTTTTTTCGCCGGCGGCAAGCCGGTGGCGCTGGTGGCCCGGGGCAGGCCATGTCCAGTGATTCCACCCCGGGCCGGCGCCATGCTACCCACCCCATCAAACCAGTCCGCCTTGCGGCGCTATTTCAGTTTCACGTTCCATTCGGTCTCCACGCACTTGACGTAATCGCCGGGGATCAGCGCACTGAACTTCTCCTGATAGTTGACCAGCATGCAGCGGTATTCCTTGCCCTCGTGCCAGTCCTTCACCCAGGTGGTGTCCACCGCCGCGCTGCCGCGATCGGAGAACTGCTTCATGCCCGCGCACCCCAGTACTTCGTCCGGCGGCACCGTCACGCCAAGCTCCTGCGCGAACGCCTTGTAGTACTTGATCCGATTTTGCGATTGCGCGATTTCCGATGAGCCGCCGCATTCCACGCCGCCGTTGATGATCATGGTTGTCACGCCGAACCCGGGCACCAGCTTGCTTTGCTTGTCGACCGAATTCGGTTGCCAGCTGCCATCGAGCACGCTCTGCATCGACGGCTTGGGCGGCTGCGGATACATGAAGAAGAACACGGCCGAGGCCAGGTTCAGCCAACTGGTGGCCACGCGGTCCGGATCGTTGAGCAGCACTGAGGTGTCTCCGTACATCACCTGCGAGAAGCTGCCGTAGTTGTAGTTGTACGAAAGCTGCTTGGCGCCGCGCCCGTAATACTTCTTGAACGATCCGTCGGCGTTCTTGCCGCAGGCGTAAAGCTGTCCCTGCCAGATGTCGGGTTTGCATTCGGCGTTATAGCCGCATCCGGCACCGGTCTCGCTGCAGCCCATCTCGCGCACCCAGTGCAACGCCTGCCGGAATTCCGGGATGTCGGAATGGATGTCGTGTTCGCCAGTTTCCTGCGCGAAGTGGGCGAACATCGTGGCCAGTGTCTTGCGGCAGATCGCATCGGCGTTGCGGCCGTCAGTGTAGTCGGCGCACACCGCCGGGAACTTGGCGATGGCCTGCAGGAAGGCGCGATAGGTGTAGGCCGGATCGCGACGCGGGAACAGGAAATTCCATTTCTCCTCGGTGACGATCTTTTCCACGCGCTTGACGTTGGGCGGATTCGACGACGCGCCTGCGCTCGTGGCTTCCACCACGGCGTTGCTGGCGGTGCGGATCGATTCCTTGATGGCTTCGAGCTGCGGCGTATTGGTCAGCGTCTTTTCCACCGCTTCCGCCTCGGCGCGCGTGGGCGCCGGCACAGTCGGCGGCGGCGGCGGGGTAGGCGTGGGTGTCGGTGCGGGCGTCGGCATCGGCTCGGGCGCCTTCTGCGGATCGCAGTCGCCGCTAGCCTCCCACGGGCCGCCATCGAGCGGCGTCGTGTTGTTCGAACTGCCTTGCGTCCACCACTTGGCGCGGTAGTTCTTCGCCTGGTACGAGGCGACGTTGTTCTCCGTGTAGATCGTGGTCCGGTTCCAGGACGGATAGCAGCCCGGCTTGCCGGCGGCCGGTGAAGGCGCTGGCGCTGGCGCTGGTGCGGGTGCGGGGGCCGGTGTAGGCGCCGGTGCTGGCGTGGGCGAAGGCGAAGGCGCTGGCGTCGGTGCTGGCGATGGCGATGGCGATGGCGTCGGTGCTGGCGATGGCGTAGGCGTAGGCGTAGGCGTAGGCGATGGCGTAGGCGATGGCGTAGGCGATGGCGTAGGCGCCGGCGTTGGGACGCTGGCGCACTCGCCCTTGTCCTCCCACGGACCCCATTGTTCGGTGCCCGGCACGTTGTTCTTCGTCCACCACTTGTTCTGATAGACGCGCCCGTTGTAGCCCACCAGGTTCCCTGGCGTGGGGTAGGTGGCCGACGCGCTCCACGCTGTCGGGCATGGTGCGGCCGCTGCAGGCGAGGCCAGCACCGACAGCACGCAGCCGGCAGTGACGCTGGCAATGGCATTCAGGGAAATCGGTGGTCGCACGCTGTTTCCTCCTTGCAGTATTTGTTCGCTGATCGACGCGGTCATTACGGGTATGAATTTAATATGGATTGGCCCGGATATTCGATCTGGCGATCATGCATGTTTTTACGATGCGCCTTCAACTATTTGAAAAGCGCCGTCAATATCGCGATCAGATTTTTAATAAATAAATCACCGTGTGGGCCGTGCGTGACTGCGCGGTTAAATATTTAATTTCGTTGGAAAACGGCCATGATGCTTGGTTTCCGGCGGATTGAGGCATCCGTTTCTGACAGCTTCAAATACCCCGTGCGGCGGAAATAATTAGCTTGCCTCACTTTGTTATCTGGCCTACTTGTATAGCGCCGGCTCAAATGTGTTGGCGCCAAATTGAAAAGTTTGTTCCTGTAATTATCAAGGAATCAGGCTTTCGCGTAATAGAAAACACGAGGTGAATTCATGCGATATTATCGAAGAGGCCGACTTTTCGCGGCGACAGCCATCGTACTGGCGGCATACGCAGTCTGCGCATCGGCTGCTGACTGGCAGGACGGCGCGTCCTACACGGCAGGCACGACGGTGACCTACCAGGGGCGCAACTACCAGGCGATCCAGAGCCATACGGCGGCAGCGGGAGCCGGATGGAATCCGGCAGCGTCGCCAACACTGTGGCGCGATACCGGCCCGGCCGCTGCGATGGTTTCCACCGTCAGGCTGCCTGGAGACGTCGCCACGCGGGCTGCCGCCCCTGCGCCCGATTGCGCCGTCGAATGGTCTAGCGAGATGGCCTATCAAGCGCCGGGCGCCGTGGTCAGCTACAACGGCCACAACTACCGCAACAATTGGTGGACCAAGGGCAATACACCGGGCGCTGAACAATGGGGACCGTGGGAGGACAAGGGGGCTTGCGAAGGCGGAGCGTCGCCTTCGCCCGCACCGGCCCCGGCACCGGCACCGGCACCGGCACCGGCTCCGGCACCTGCACCTGCACCAGCACCGGCACCGGCACCAATTCCGACGCCATCGCCATCTCCGGCGCCAGGCCCATCGGCTGGCACATGCCCTCCCGAATGGTCGTCCGCCACCGTCTATGCCACGAGCGGCACGCAGGTGGCGCGCAGTGGGCGCGTCTACCGTAACAAGTGGTGGACCTCGGGTGACGATCCCTCGTCCACCGGCCAATGGGGCGTGTGGGAGGATATTGGCGCGTGCGACGGTGGTGCTGCACCAGCGCCCGCACCGGCTCCTGCACCGGCCCCTGCACCGGCACCGGCACCGGCACCAGCACCGGCACCAGCACCGGCACCAGCACCAGCTCCGGCTCCGGCTCCGGCTCCGGCTCCGGCTCCGGCTCCGGCTCCGGCTCCGGCACCGGCTCCGGCTCCGGCTCCGGCTCCGGCTCCGGCACCAGCTCCGGCACCAGCTCCCGCTCCCGCACCTTCACCGGCGCCGAGCCCGTCGGCGGGCGGTAAGGAAGTCGGCGCGTATTTCGCGCAGTGGGGCATCTACGGGCGCAACTACAAGCTCAAGGATGTCGACAGGTCGGGCAGCGCGCAGCAGCTCACGTTCATCAACTATGCGTTCGGCAACATCTACCAGAAGAACGGCGGCTATGAATGCGGCATGGTCAACAAGCTGGAACCCGGTGCTGCGGATCCCAACGCGCCTGATGCCGGCGAGGGCGGGGACTCCTTCGCGGATTACGGTAAGGGCTTCACGGCCGCAGAATCGGTGGACGGTGTTGGCGACAGCTGGTCGGGCTCCATGTCCTGGGATGATCCGCGCACCGGCAAGGTCGGGCCGCTCAAGGGCAACTTCAACCAGCTCAAGAAGCTCAAGGCCAAGCATCCGCACCTGAAGGCGTACATCTCGCTGGGCGGCTGGACGTGGTCCAAGTGGTTCGGCAAGGCCGCCTCGACCGACGCACTGCGCAGGCAACTGGTGGCGTCCTGCATCGACCTCTACATCAAGGGCAATCTGCCGTTTGACTCGAGTGCCAATGCAGGCGGTGAAGGCACGGCGGCCGGTGTGTTCGACGGTATCGACATCGACTGGGAATTCCCCGGTGGCGGTGGCCAGCCGTACAACGTCGTCGAGCCGAACGACAAGGCCAACTACACGCTGCTGCTGCAGGAATTCCGCAGGCAGCTCGATGCCTACGGCGCGCAGACCGGCAAGCACTACGGACTGACGGTGGCCATCGGATCGGGCGGCGACAAGATCGCCAACACGGATCCGGCCGAGTACAGCAAGCCGCTCGACTGGATCAACATCATGTCCTACGACTTCCACGGCGGCTGGGAGCCGTCCGGTCCGACGGACTTCCAGTCCAACCTGTACCTGAACCCGGACAGCCCCAACGCGAAGACGGAAAACAGCCGGACCTACAACGTGGACGCTGCCGTGAAGACGCTGCTGGCCAGGGGCGTGCCGCCTTCGAAGATCGTGGTGGGCATTCCGTTCTACGGACGCGGCTGGACCGGCGTGCCACCGGGACCGAACGGCGACGGGCTCTACCAGAGCGCGGCGAAACCGGCGCTGGGCACGTACGAGGCGGGCATCGAAGACTACAAGGTGCTCAAGAGCCGGCCGGGCACGGTACGCGAGCATCCGGTCACCAAGCAGTCCTGGAAATATGACGGCACCAACTTCTGGTCCTACGACACGCCCACCACGGTGCGCGCCAAGGTGGACTACGCACGGCAGAACAACCTGCGGGGCGTATTCGGCTGGGAACTGGACGGCGACACCGCCGATGGTGAGCTGATCAACGTCATGGGTGAAATGCGCAAGTAGTCCGTCACGACTCTTCATGCGAGGCCGCTATGTCAGCACGCAACACCAGGGCGCCAGGGCGTCACGGCATGTCAGGCAGGTTCATGTCTTACCCGCTGCATCGGGGCGGCTTCACGTTGCTGGAGCTGCTGGTGGTGCTGTTGATCATCGCGCTGCTGGCGGGCTATGTGGGCCCCAAGCTGTTCGGTGAAGTGGGCAAGGCCCGCACCAAGACGGCGGCCTCGCAGATGAAGAGCATTTCGAGCGCACTGGACCGGTATCGGCTCGACACGGGCAAGTACCCGAGCGCCGAGGCCGGTCTCAAGGCGTTGATGGTCAACGAAGGGAACGCGCCGGGATGGGATGGTCCCTACATGACCAACGAAATCCCGCCGGACCCGTGGGGCAGGCCGTACGTGTACCGCGTGCCGGGCGAAAACGGCAAGGACTATGACCTGCGGACCCTGGGCGCCGACGGCAAGCCCGGCGGCACGGGCGAAGACCAGGATGTCGTTGCGCAATGACCTCGGGAGCCATGGTGGTGCGATATCGCGTGAGGGTCGATGGCGAAGGGGGAGAGCAGCAGGTGGAAGTTGTCGCGGACGACGAGGACCACTTGCGCACCATCGTCGCCGAGATGGGCCTGCAGATCGTCGAGGCCACGCCGGTCAAGCATGCGCTGCGCATCCGCCTGCGCAAGCAGGTATTCGAACGCTCGCTGTTCACGCAGGAACTGATCGCGCTGCTGGAAGCCGGGCTAAGCCTGGTGGAAACGATCGAGACGCTGCGCGACAAAAGCAAGGAGGGCATCAACCGCACGGTGTTCCAGCGCATCGTGAGCGCGCTATATGAAGGACAGCCGCTGTCGAAGGCGCTGGAGCGGCTGCCTGACGAATTTCCGCCGCTTTACGTGGCGACCGTGGCGTCGGCCGAGAAGACCGGACATCTTGCCGAAGCGCTCAAGCGCTACCACCACTACGACGCCCGCATGGCGACGGTGAGAAAGAAGGTGGTGTCGTCGATGGTGTACCCGTCGATCGTCATTGCCACGGGGGCATTGATCATTCTGTTCCTGGCGTTCTACGTGATCCCGAAGTTCAGCCAGGTGTTTGCATCGATGAAGAACATTCCGTTCTCCGCCCAGGTGATGCTCTGGTGGGGAGAACTCGTGGAACGGCACGGCACGATGCTGCTGGCCGGCATGGTGGCCAGCATTGCGGCGATCGTCATGGCATTGAAGAACGCGCGGGTGCGGGCATGGTTGATCGGCGGGCTGATGCGCTTTCCCGCGCTGGCCACTTACCAGCGTCTGTTTGCGCTGACGCGCTTTTATCGCACGCTCGGCCTGCTGCTGGCCGGCGGCATGTCGGTGGTGGCGTCCATCGAGATATCGGCGCAATTGCTGCCGCGCGCCATGCAGGACGCGCTGTTGCGCGCGTTGACGGACATCCGCGGCGGCAAGGCGCTGTCGAATTCGCTACGGGCTGCCGATCTGACCACGCCGGTCGCCGAACGACTGATTCGCGTGGGCGAGCAGAGCGGCGAGGTGGCGGCCATGATCACGCGCTCCGCCGAATTTTGCGACGAAGAACTGGATCGCGCGATCGATACGTTGATGCGCGTAGTGGAACCGGTGTTGATGTTGGTGGTTGGCGGCATTGTCGGCACGGTGATTTTCCTGCTCTACATGCCGATCTTTCAACTGGCTGGCAGTGTGGGGTGACCATCGTGAATACGGAAGACGCAGTGCAGGCCGAAGCCGCCGAGCCGGTCGACAACCGGCCGATGCAGGCCAGGATATGGGACGAAGCGGGCGAGGACGCCCGCGAGTATCTGCGGCGCGTGACCGCGATGATCGGCCTGCGCGGCATCGATGCGCACACACTGGCGCAGCTGACGCCCCAGTTCGACCTGTTGCCGTATGCGGAGGCGGTGTCACGCCACTGCGTGCTGATGCGCGACGAAAACGCGCGCCTGCTGCTGGTGCTGGCCGATCCGTTCGACGGCAACGTGCGCGTCTGGGCGATGCAGCGCATCAAGCGTGTGTTCGCCTTCGCATGCTGCGTGCCGTCAGATCTTTCCGCGTACATGGCCGTCCATGAAGGCAGCCAGCAGGCGCTCAATCCCGTCAATGTCGGCGAGGGGCAGGCTGCGGTGGCCGACACCGGCATCGAGATCACGCTGGCGACGCTGGCGAGCGACGTCAATCCGGTGATCCGGCTTGTCAATTCGTCGCTCTATGACGCGCTCAAGGCGCGCGCCTCGGACATCCATATCGAAAGCACTGCCACTGGCCTGATCATCAAGTACCGCATCGACGGGGTGCTGCAGACCACCGCCACGGCGTCCGGGCTGGATATGGCCGAGCAGGTGCTGTCGCGCATGAAGGTGATGGCCGAGCTCGATATCGGCGAAAGGCGCGTGCCGCAGGACGGCCGTTTCAAGGCGTTCATCAATCGGCGCGAGATCGATTTTCGCGTGTCGATCATGCCGTCGATCCATGGAGAGGACGCCGTGCTGCGCGTCCTTGACAAGCAGCGCGGCGAACAGGGTGCCGGAGAATTGCGGCTCGATTCGATCGGTCACGAGCCCGACATCGTCGAGGCGATCCGCGCCGTCGCGCATGAACCCTATGGCCTGATCCTGGTGACCGGCCCGACCGGCTCGGGCAAATCCACCACGCTGTACGCCACGCTTACCGAAATCAATACCGGCGAGGAAAAGATCATCACCATCGAAGACCCGGTGGAGTACGAGCTGAACGGCGTGTTGCAGATTCCGATCAACGACAAGAAAGGCCTTACCTTCGCGCGCGGGTTGCGTTCGATCCTGCGGCACGACCCGGACAAGATCCTGGTCGGCGAGATCCGCGACGGCGAAACCGCCGGCATTGCAGTGCAAGCCGCGCTGACCGGCCACCTCGTGCTCACCTCGGTGCATGCCAACAACGTCTTCTCGGTGCTGGACCGGTTCCTGCACATGGGCGTCGACATGCACAGCTTTGTCGACGCACTGCTTGGCGCGGTCGCGCAGCGACTGATGCGCAAGAACTGTCCGCATTGCATCTGTGACGACGTGGCGCCCGATGATTCCATGCTGCGGATCTCGGCGCTGACACGCGATGCGGTTGCCGGCTGGCACTTCCGCCGCGGCGCCGGGTGCGACGCGTGCCGCCACACCGGCTATCTGGGACGCCAGCCGATTGCCGAGGTGCTGCGTCTGAACGACCGCATCAAGCAGTGTTTCCTCGAGCGTCGCCCGATCGTCGAACTCAAGCAGGTGGCCCGCGAGAGCGGCTTCATTCCGCTGCGGCATGTCGCGCTGCGGGCCGTTGCCGACGGCCGCACCACGCTTGCCGAAGTCAACCGCGTCACCATCGTGGAGTGATCATGGCGCATGCATTGGTGAAGTGGTGGGATCAGGTACGGCAGCGTCTGGCAGGGCCGTCGCGTGTGCCGCGCGCGGGCGCGGCGCATCGCACCGTTGCCAGCGCGCCGCGCTCGGGCGTGCCGTTCTGGAGCCAGTCGACGCTCTGGGTCGACGGCCATCACGCCGCGCTGTTGGGGCCGTCTGGCAAGGTGCTGCATCGCCTCGAACTGCCGAACGTTGCCGACGTGCCGGCCGCGCTCACGGCGATGGAAGCCGTGGTCGCCCGGCCCCGCATGCGTGGAATGCATGGCTTGCGCGTAGTGCTTGGCGCACCGTTCGCACGCTACCTGGTATTGCCCTGGCAGGCGCTGCCGCGTCCCGGCGACTGGGTCACGCTGGCGCGGCGTCAGTTCATGCAGGCGGGCCTGAGCGGTGTGGAAGCGTGGCGCTTCGTGGTGCCGGACGGCTCGTGGGGGCAAAGCCGCCTCGCTGCAGCCGTGCCGGAAGCCTTGTGCGGCGGCGTGGCGCGCCTGTGCAAATCGCGCGGCATGCAACTGACCGCGATCGAACCGGCATTCATGCTCGGCCTTTCCACGCAGGCCAGCCGTGTGCGCGATGGCGCGATCGCCGTGGTGGAACTCGAGCCGGTGGCCGCCGACGTGGCGGTCGCGCATATCGGCTTTCGTCAGGAGGGCCGCTGGACCGGCTTTACCGCGCTGCCGGTGCTGGGACCGTTCGCCGACGTGATGCGCGACGCCAGCGTGCTGTGCGCGACATCGCATCCCGAGCGCGTGTATGTGATCGCGTCGCAGGCCGGCTGGAACATGGTTTCGGGCACGCACGGCACCGAATGGCTGCAGGCGCCCTGGGATATCGCGGCATGAAAATCGAGCGACTGGACGCCAATCGCCCCAACCAGCCGAAGCGCTCGGCAGGACTGCTCGCGGTGCTGCTCGCCGTGGCACTGCTGATCGTTGCCGTGCAGAGCATGGGCGACATGAAGGAGCAGGGCGCGGAGCTCGACGCGCGCGAATCCGACGTCGCGCGCAATGAAGCCAGATTCGCGGCGATCAGCAACGCGCATCGCAAGGGCGCCAGCGATACGGCTTCGGCGCTGATGGCGATGCAGCGCTTTGCGGCGGAGCCCGCGCGTGATCTGGTCGAGCGCGGCTGGAATCCCGGCATGGCGTTTCTGTCGCTCGACATCATCACCGCGTCGCGCCAGATCGACCTGGTGATGGAAACGCGAACCGCGCAAGAGGCGCTGTCCTTTGCGGACTGGCTGGAACGTGAGCCCGGCACGGAAAGCGTCGCGGTGAGACGGCAGTTGGAAAAGCCCGACGGCGCGGTGAAAGCGGTCGAAACCACGTTGCAGATTACGTGGCGCCCGTTCGGCGGCGTTGCCGCCAATCGGCCGCTGCATTCCGACAACGCATCCGGAGGCAAAAAATGACACGGTGGATGTGGGAACTGCAGCGCGCGCGGTGGCGCCTGGGCATGTTCGGCACGCTGGCCGCGGTACTGGTGCTGGCCGTGCTGCTGCTGACGCTGCTGGAGATCTGGCCGTTGAGCCGTGACATCGCCGCGCGCCGCACAGCGCTCGACGCACGCATCGCGAAGCTGCAGGACCCTCCCGCGCCATCGGCCGACGAGGCGCCGACGGAGGTCAGCGCCGACCGCCGCTTCTTCGAATTCCTGCACGGATTCCATTCGGCGGCGGAAAACGCTGCGCTGTCGATCCCGCAGATCTCGTACCAGGCGGTTGAGACGAAGGACGTCAAGACCATCAAACGCTATTTACTGGAAACCACTTTCGTATGCACGTACTTGCAGATGCGCAGCTTCCTGGGGGAATTGCGGCGCGTACCCGGCGTGCGCTGCGAACGCGTGACCATTTCAAGACAAGCCATCGCGGCAACGCAGCTCGAAGTGAAACTGCAATGCCAGTACGTCGTGGAGGTGCAATCGTGACGCGGCACGCGCCTCGCAGGCCCAACGTGTCGCGCCCGTTACTGGCCGCGCTGCTGTTGGCAATCGGGCTGGTAGCACTGGCTTATCTGCATGATGCGGATAAGCCCGCCCCGGATGCGCAACCGGCGCCCCCCAAGTCGACCGGCGCAAAGAATGCGGCCGCCGCGAAAACCGCGGCTGCCCCGACAGCGGCGCCCAGCAAGGGCGATGGCGCACCACACGATCCCGCCTCCATCGCGCCCGGCGCCGTTGCCGCTTCCGATTCTGCCGCAGCAGCAAGTTCCACTGCGGCGCACGGCGCTGAGCCGCAGGCTTCGCAGCAGCCCACTGCCACGCTTGCCGCGACGCCAAGCGCGCCGGTGGACATCTTCCCGAGCCAGCGATGGGACCCGCCGCCACCGCCGCCACCCGATCCCGCCGCGATCGCTGCGCCCGCGGCGCCGCCGCAGCCGCCGGCTTTGCCTTTCACGGTGCGCTCGCTGTGGCTCGACGCGGACGGCACGTTCTACGTGGTGCTCAACGCATCGGGTCGCGAATTTCCGGTATGCGTGGGATGCAAGCGGCGCGGTTTCCTGCGCAAGGGCGATGTCCTGATGGAAACGTACCGGATCGAAGAAATCAATCGCCGCGAACTTCGCCTGCAGTTTCTGCCGTTGAAGCGCCAACAGAAGTTGTCATTGGGAGGAGCCAAATGAGCCAACTCAGGGGCAAGCAGGGCAAACGCCGCGTTCTGGCCGTCTGGTTGCTGGTACCGCTTCTGGGCGGATGCGCCAGCGAGCTGCGTCAGCGCGAGCTCGACGAGCAACTGAACACGCTCTCGCCGGACGCCGCGCTGGAATTGCTCGCACAGAAGTCCCAGGACCAGCCCGACGATCTCGATCTGCGCAGCCGGTATCTGCAAATGCGCCGGCAGATCGTCGACGCGTATATCGGCAAGGCGTCGGTGGCCTACGAAGGCGGCGACTCCGAGCAGGCGCTGGAATGGGCGCGCAAGGCGCAACAGGCGGCGCCTGGCGACGACGGTCCGCGCGCCATGATCGAGTGGATCGAGCGGCAAGGACCGATCGATGCCGCGATCAACTATGCGGCGTCGATCCGCATTACGCGCGCCGACGAAGCGCTGACCGCGTTGCACGATGTGCTGGAGAAGCAGCCGGGCAATACCCGCGCCAGCAAGCTGCGCGACGAGATCCTGGCGGCGCGCACGCCGGAGTTGACCGCCACGCTCGGCCGCGATCTCAACAAGCCGATCTCGGTGCAGTTTCGCGATCAACCGCTGATCAGCATCTTCGAGCTGGTTTCCAACATCACGGGGCTCAACTTCACATTCGACAAAGATGTGCCGGCCAGTGCGCCGACCACCATCTTCGCCAACAACACGCCCGTGCGGCAGGTGCTGTCGATGGTGCTGCAGGCCAACCAACTGGCCAGCAAGATCGTCAGCGGCAATTCGGTGCTGATCTATCCGAAGCGCCAGGACAAGGAAGCCGAATACCGCGACCTGACCGTGCGCACGTTCTATCTGCAGAACGCGCAGGCGCAGCAGGTGCTGGCCATGCTCAAGCAGATGGTCAAGACGCGCGACGTGGTGCTCGACGAGCGCACCAACGCAATCATCATGCGCGACGCGCCGGAGACCATCCGCGTGGCCGAGCGTTTGATCGCGGCGCTCGACGTTGCGCCGGCCGAGGTGGTGATCGAGGCGCAGGTGCTCGAGGTGTCGACGTCTGATCTGCTGCAGCTCGGCATCAAGTATCCAACCAGTGCGCAGTTCTCGCTGCAGTCCTCCGGTGACGACGGTCAGCAGCGCGTGCCCGGCTACATCACGATGGACGAGCTGCGCCGCATCAACGGCGGCAACGTGCTGGTGCAGATCGGGCCGCTTGGCGTCGACTTCCTGCAGAGCCAGGGCAAGACCAAGACGCTGGCCACGCCGCGCATTCGCGTGCGCAACCGCGAAAAGGCCAAGGTGCTGATCGGCGACCGCCTGCCGGTGGTGACCACCACGCTGTCCAGCAACTTCAGCTCGGAGAGCGTGAACTATCAGGACGTGGGCCTGACGCTCGAGGTGGCGCCCGTGATCGTCGGCGACAACGAGGTGCAGGTAAAGCTGCGCATGGAAGTTTCCAACGTCACCGACACGATCGAGACCAGCACCGGGCTGGTGGCCTACCAGATCGGCACACGCACGGCGGAAACGGTGATGAGCGTGCGCAACAACGAGACGCAGGTGCTGGCGGGGCTGCTGCAGCGTAACCAGCGCGATGCCGGATCCGGGCTGCCGGGCCTGAGCCGCATCCCGGGGTTCGATCGCATTTTCGGCACCAAGACCAATGACGGCCGGCAGACCGAACTGATTCTGATGCTGACGCCGCGCGTGGTGCGCAACCAGGCTATGCCGGCGGGCAACGTGGTGTCCTTCGATTCCGGTACGGAAGCGCGCGTCACCACCGAGCGCGATCTGTTCCCCACCAACGAGGACGTGGTCGTGCCGCCCAAGGGTGTGCAGATTCCGCCGCCGCCGCTGCAACTGCCCGGCGCGACCAAGACCGACAAGGCGCGCTCGAAATGAAGACGCGCGGCTTCACCCTCATCGAGATGCTGGTGACGCTGGCCATCCTGGCGGCGTTGGCAAGCGTGGCGCTGCCGTTGCAGCACATGGTGGTGCAACGCGATCGCGAAGAGCAGCTGACGCGCGCGCTGTGGCAGATCCGCGATGCGCTCGATGCCTACAAGAAGGCGGCCGAGGACGGAAAGATCGATCGCGCCGTGGGCGACAGCGGCTATCCGCCCAACCTCGATGTGCTGGTCGAAGGCGTGCTGGACAAAACCAGCCCGAGCAAGGCCAACCTCTATTTTCTGCGGCGCATTCCGCGGGACCCGATGTGCAATTGCCCGAGCAAGAGCGACGGGCAGACGTGGGGAAAACGCAGCTATGCAAGCTCTGCCGAATCGCCCAGCGAAGGAGACGACGTGTACGACGTGTATTCGCTGTCCGAGGAAGAAGGGCTGAACGGCATTCCCTATCGCAGGTGGTGAAGGCCATGCCGAAACGGATGCTACGTGGATTCACGCTGATCGAACTGCTCGTGGTGCTGGCCATCATCGCCACGCTCCTGACGCTGGTAGTGCCGCAGTTCTTCGGTCAGACGGACAAGGCCAGGGAGACCGTGTTGCGGGAAAACCTGAGCTCGATGCGCGATTCGATCGACCGTTTTCGCGCGGACCAGGGCAAGTATCCGCAGACGCTGGAGGAACTGGTGGAAAAGAAATACCTGCGCGAGGTGCCGCTGGACCCCGTGACGCGAAGCCGCTCGACGTGGAAGACCTCGCCCTCGCCGGACGGCAAGCCGGGCGTGTACGACGTCAGAAGCGGTGCGCCAGGCAAGGGTGCGGACGGGAGCGACTATGCATCGTGGTAGCGCGCAACGGCGCCACGCAATGCGTGGCAGGCGAGCGCACGGCGTCGGCATCATCGGCGTGCTGGTGTGCATGGCGCTGCTCGGGATCTATCTGGCAAGTGTGGGACAGATGTGGACGACGATTTCGCAGCGGAACAAGGAGATCGATCTGCTGCGCAAGGGCAATGCGATCCGGCGCGGCATCGAGAGCTATGTGCGGGCCGACACGAGCGGCGCGTATCCCATGGAAATACGCGATCTGGTGCGCGATCCACGCGCGTCGTTCGTGCGGCGGCATCTGCGAGATGCGTATTCCGACCCGATGACGGGTGGTCCATGGCAGGTCATCAACGGGCCGGCGCGGGAGCTGTTTGGCGTCTACAGCAATGCACCGGGCACGCCCTTGAAGAAGGATGAATTCCCGGATCGGTACAGCAGTTTTGCGTTGGCAACCACCTATGAAGAGTGGAAATTCGTGTTCTTCCCAGAAAGCGGCATGACGAGGAGATAGAGGCGCGTAACGCCCGGAAAGGGCATTGGCGCATTTTTCGTGCGAAGGCGTTTTGCTTGGCGCCTTTGATCTGATCAAGAAGGGAGTGTCGTATGCGTCCGTTAGTTTCCTTGAACACCCTTGCGGTGGCCGCCGCAGCCTGCGTCGCTTCGATGGCGACGCAATCCGCGATGGCCGCGCCGTGTCCCGTGCCATGGGACAGCAACGCTGTATATGCACAAACTGGTAGCTCCGTCAGCTACAACGGACGGGTGTACCAGAACAAATGGTGGACCCGGAACAATACGCCAGGCGCGGAGCAATGGGGACCGTGGGAGGACAAGGGCGCTTGCGAGAGCGGAGGGACGCCTTCGCCCGCGCCATCACCATCGCCGTCACCGTCACCGTCACCAGTTCCGACGCCATCGCCATCTCCGGCGCCAAGCCCGGCGGCTGGCGCATGCCCGGCCGAATGGTCGTCCGGCACGGTCTATGCCAAGACCGGCACACAGGTGGCGCGCAGCGGGCACATCTACCGTAACAAGTGGTGGACCTCCGGCGACGATCCCACAGCCTCCGGCCAATGGGGCGTGTGGGAGGACATCGGCGCATGCGATAGCAGTGCCGCGCCGACGCCCGCTCCCGCTCCGGCTCCCGCTCCGGCACCTGCACCTGCACCCGCTCCTGCACCTGCACCTGCACCTGCACCTGCACCTGCACCTGCACCTGCACCCGCACCCGCACCTGCACCTGCACCGGCACCGGCACCGGCACCGACACCGACACCGACACCGACACCGGCTCCGACACCAGCACCGACACCGGCACCAGCACCGACTCCGGCACCGACACCAGCGCCGACACCGGCACCGACACCGGCTCCGACGCCGGCTCCCGCTCCCGCTCCCGCGCCTTCACCGGCGCCGAGCCCGTCGGCGGGCGGCAAGGAAGTCGGCGCATATTTCGCGGCGTGGGGTATCTACGGGCGCAACTACAAGGTCAAGGATGTCGACAGGTCGGGCAGCGCGCAGCGGCTCACGTTCATCAACTACGCCTTCGGCAACATCTACCAGCGGAACGGCGGCTATGAATGCGACATCATCAACCAGCTCGAAGTCGGCGCGACGGATCCAAACGCCCCGGGCGCCGGAGACGGCGGCGATGCCTGGGCTGACTTCGCCAAGGGCTTCGAGAGCTCCGATTCGGTCGATGGCGTGGGCGACACCTGGTCCGGATCGATGGCCTGGAACGATCCGCGCAACGGCAAGGTTGGGCCGCTCAAGGGCAACTTCAACCAGCTCAAGAAGCTCAAGGCCAAGCATCCGAACCTGAAGGCGTATATCTCGCTGGGGGGCTGGACGTGGTCCAAGTGGTTCAGCAAAGCCGCGGCGACAGATGCACTGCGCAAGCAGTTGGTGGCGTCCTGTATCAACCTCTACATCAAGGGCAATCTGCCGTTTGATTCCGCCGGCAACGCGGGCGGCGAAGGCTCGGGCGCGGGCGTGTTCGATGGCATCGACATCGACTGGGAATTCCCCGGTGGCGGCGGCCAGCCGTACAACAACGTGGATGCCAATGACAAGGCCAACTACACGCTGCTGCTGCAGGAATTCCGCAGGCAGCTCGATGCCTACGGCGCGCAAACCGGCAAGCGCTACGCGCTGACAGCGGCCATCGGATCGGGCGGCGACAAGATCGCCAACACGGATCCGGCCGAGTACAGCAAGTCGCTCGACTGGATCAACGTCATGACCTACGACTTCCACGGCGGCTGGGAGCCGACCGGCCCGACGGACTTCCAGTCCCACCTGTACCCGGACCCGGACAGCCCCAATGCGAAGACGGACGTCGGCCGGAGCTACAACGTCGACACCGCGGTGAAGACGCTGCTGGCCAAGGGTGTGCCGGCTTCGAAGATCGTGGTGGGCATTCCGTTCTATGGACGCGGCTGGACCGGCGTGCAAGCGGGACCGAAAGGCGACGGGCTCTATCAGACCGCGACCAAGCCTGCGCCCGGCACCTACGAGCTGGGCATCGAGGACTACAAGGTGCTCAAGAGCCGGCCGGGCACCGTGCGCGAGCATCCGATCACCAGGCAGTCCTGGAAATATGACGGCAGCACTTTCTGGTCCTACGACACGCCCGCTGTGGTGCGCGTGAAAGTGAACTACGCCAAGCAAAACAATCTGCGCGGCGTGTTCTCGTGGGCACTGGACGGCGACAGCCCCGACGCGGAACTGCTCAAGGTGATGGGTGAAATGCGGCAGTAGTCCGTCGCGACCCTGGATGGAGCGCCGATATGCCGGCGCGCATGTCGGCGCTCCATCTCTGTCCGATCAAGCAATGACGGAGGCCGTCGCGCGAACGCTTTTTCGAGCGTCGCCGCGAAGCCTTGTGTGGTGGCGTTGTGCGCAACGCCTGCCGATCGATCAATTGGAGTGTGAATATGCGTCCGTTGTTTTCATTGAATAGCATTGCGGTGGCCGCCGCCGCATGCGCCGCATCGCTCGCGTCGCAAGCCGCGCTTGCGGCGCCATGCCCGCCCGCATGGGACAGTGGCGCCACCTATCCGCAGCCGGGACAGGCGGTCAGCTACAACGGCCGGACCTACCAGAACAAATGGTGGACCCGGAACAATACGCCGGGCGCCGAACAGTGGGGCCCGTGGGATGACAAGGGTGCGTGCGATGGCGGCGCGCCCGCACCGGCACCAGCACCAGCACCCGCGCCGTCTCCTGCGCCAGCACCAGCGCCAGCACCGGCACCAGCACCAGCACCAGCACCAGCGCCAGCACCAGCGCCAGCACCAGCACCAGCACCAGCACCGGCACCAGCACCGGCACCGGCACCTGCGCCTGCGCCTGCGCCATCGCCTGCGCCCGCGCCCGCTCCGGCCCCTGCGGCGTACAAGCCGAAGCTGATCTACATTCCGGAGCCCGCCGATTATCCGAGTGCGGCGGCGCTCAGCCAGGAAGAGGCCTCGCTGGTGGCACAGTCGCGCGGCCAGATCGAGTTGATCCGGGAGGCGTTGCGTGTGCTGCCGGATCAGGAGGTGGAAGCTGTGGTGCCTGGCCGCGCCGCCAATCCGTCGAACGTGCGGCGTGTCGAGGCAATCCTGCCGGAAGCAAAGTTCGACGCGCTATTCCCGATCCGCCACACCAGCTATTCCTATACCAACCTGCTGCGCGGCATTGCCAAGTTCCCAGCCTATTGCGGCGACTACAACGACGGCCGCAATGCGGAGGCGATCTGCCGCAAGCTGCTGGCCACCTCGTTCGCGCATTTCGTGCAGGAGACCGGCGCAAACTGGCCGTCGCTCACGCCGGCACAAGCGAAGGCCTATCCGGAGCACAACAACCCGGTACTGGCGTCGATGTCGCAGAACACCGCGATTCCGTCTTACAAGCAGGCGCTGTGGTATCTGCGTGAGTCGGGCTATCAGGAAGGTTCGGCGGTCGGTGCGTATCAGCAATGTCAGCCCGGATCGCACGCCACCAACTGGATCTTCTATCCGTGCGGCAAGAATTCTTCGGGACGCTATCTCGACTATTTCGGGCGTGGTTCCAAGCAGCTCTCATGGAACTACAACTTCGGCCCGTTCTCCGAGGCGCTCTATGGCGACGTGAACGTACTGCTGGATAACCCAGGCCGTGTCGCCGACACCTGGCTGAACTTTGCCTCGGCGGTGTGGTTCGCCGTCACGCCGCAAACGCCTAAGCCGCCGATGACCTGGGTGGTCGACGGGACATTCAAGCCCAACTCGGTCGACATCGCCAACAACATGAAGCCCGGCTTTGGCGCCACCGTGTACATCATCAACGGTGGCATCGAGTGCGGCGGCGGGGGATCCGAAAGGCAGCAGGTGGTGAACCGCATCGCAGCGTATCGCGAAATGGCGCGCGAGCTCAACGTGCCGATTCCGGACGACGAGCCGCTTGGCTGCGCAGCGATGCGCGGCTTTGCCCCGGGTTCGGCGGGCGCCATCAAGGCGTATCTCGACAAGGACTGGGGATGGCGCAACGGCAAGCCGGCCGTGGCGTGCAAACTCGTCGATTACCAGATGCCGTTTTCGCTCGTCACGCCGGGCGATTTCAAGCGTTGCACCGACTACTTCTTCCGGGGCAAGGTCGAGCTCAACGGTCAAACGGTAATCGATAACACCAAGTAGGGGGCGGCTTGGCCGGCGTGCCTGTCTCCTCCGGGCTTGCCGGCCTTTTTTATTCCTGCGCAGCGGTACTGGGGACGCCCCGGTACCGCTGCGCCAATGCCTTGACGCGCGCCACATAGGTTTGCGTTTCCGCGTAAGGCGGAATGCCGCTGTACCGGGCCACGGCGCCTTCGCCCGCATTGAAGCCCGCCAGCGCCAGATCCACATTCCCGTCGAAGCGTTTGAGCAGCCACGCCAGATACGCTACGCCGCCGCGAATGTTCTGCGCCGCATCGAATGGATCCTTCACGCTGAAGCGCTCGGCTGTCGCCGGCATCAGCTGCATCAATCCCTGTGCCCCGGCGCGCGAGATCACGTTTGACCGATAGCCCGATTCGGCATGCACGACTGCGCGGACCAGCGCCGCTTCCACGCCGAAATCGCGCGATGCCAGATCGATCTCCGCACGATATGCCTGCGTATCGAGCCGCAGCGCGCCGATGCCGCCGCCGGGCACGGCGCGCGGACCGCACAGAAAGCAGGTCTCGACGTATGTGAGCTTCAGCGTCTGCACGCGCTCCGACACGCCCACCGGCTTGCGATTGCTGAAGTGCCGCACGCCATCGACGACATAGGCGTACACGCGCACTTCGCGCGTGCGCGTATAGCTACGCGGCGGCGCCTGCGTTGCGGTGGCCGGGGCGGACCCGGTGTCGATCGACGGCTGGGCGCCAGCGAGTGGGGACGATGCATCGACTGCGGTGGTGGAGAGGCCAGCGGGTGCCGCCGACGTTTGCGGCGCGGCAGCCTTGGCCGGCGTGGGCGCTGCGACAGGGGCCGGCGCATCGACCAGGCCCGCGCGCTCGCAGCGCGCGCCTGGCTGCCGCTGTGTGGCGTAGTTGCTGGTCTGGTCCGGCCAGTGACATTTGAACATTGCCCAGGCGGCCGGCGATGCGGCCAACAGGCTTGCGCAAGCGACCCCGAGTGCGATGCGCGCGCTCATCGGCCGAGGCCGTCGCGGCGCATCGGCCCGAGGTGTGCGCGCAGCGTTGCGAAACATGGTGCGGCCGTCCGCGCGTCAGGCCGTTGCGGTGTCGATGCGCCGGGCGCCCGCATACTTGCGGCCCCAGTACGTGTCGTGAATGCTGTCCACGCGGATGGATTGTCCGGTGGAAGGCGCGTGCACGAATCTGTCGTTGCCGATATAGATGCCGACATGGGAAATGGTGCGCGGCTTGGTCTTGAAGAACACCAAATCGCCAGGCTGCAGATCATTTACGGCGACCAGTTCGCCGGCGCGCACCATGTCGATGGCGCGTCGCGGCAGTTCGATGCCGTGGGTACTGTTGTAGACGTAGCGCACAAAGCCGCTGCAGTCGAGTCCGCTTTCGGGGGTGTTGCCGCCCCAGCGATAGGGAATGCCGATCAGCACCATGGCGTTCGATACGACCTCATTGGTTGGCAGGGCGACGCGCGGACGATTCACCGTCCCAAACCATGACGGTTTCTCCACGCGGAAATCACTGAGCTGCCGCGTAAGCGGTCTGGTATGGCTGGCGGCGGGCAGGGCCACTGCGATCGCGCCCAGCATCAGGCCAAATCGCAAGGTCCCGAACAGGGTACGGGGCTTCATTTTCATACTCGGTGACGACGACGGGTGACGCCCCACAGGGCTGGCACGTCGTGGCAAGCTTATTTGTCTGCATCACAGAGTAGAAACCGCCATGCGGTGTTGTTATCGCAAATCCCCGAGTTAAAAGAATGCGCCGTCGGCGCATTGTGAAGCGCGCTCCGTCCCGCCCCGTTACGGGCAATAGGGGCGCTCGCGCAGCCACTTGGTGGCGATCCACTTTTCTCCCTCGATCACCGGTAGCCCAGCGTGCAGCGTACGCTCGTCCAGCGTGCCGTCGGGAAGCAGGTAACTGAACAGCACCGCATTGCCCTTGACCGGTGCGATTTCCAGGCCGATGCGCGGAAAGCCGGTGCCGCCGCCGGCCACGGGATTGTTCAGGTAGATCACCAGCGTGGCGATGCGCTGTCCGCCGGTGCGCAACTGCAGCGCTTCGCCTGCTTGTGTGGCGGAGAAAAAATCGAAGTGCGGCTTGTACTCGCCGCCAGGCTGATAGTGCAGAATCTGCAGCCCTTCGCCATGGTCGGCCGGCACGCCTGTGAGTGCGGCAATGCGCGCCTCGATGCGCTGGAGCAGCGCATGTTCGCCCAACTGGAACATGGCGCCCATGCTGGTGCGCGCGTCCACCAGGCTTTCCGATCCGGAGGCAGGGTCCACCACGGGCGAGCGACGCAGGCGGTCGCGCGACAGCGCGATCAGCGCATCGCACTCGCGCGGCGCAAGCAGATTCTTCAGCAGCACCACGCGCGGCGCCTTAAGTGAAAACAGCACAGAGATGTCGTGTCCCTCATGCGTGAACACGTTGTTGTCGGACAGTTGCACGGCCTCCGACGAATCGGCGTGGGTTTCCACGGCGCGCTGCACTGCGGGTGGATGGTTGCCGCTTGCCGCGTGCTGGAATGCCGCCGCGACGATGCCGCGCGCGAACATCTCGTTGTACCCCGATTTCAGCATCGTCTGCACCAGCGATTCGGGCTGGAAGCCAAGGGCGATATGGCTGGCGAGCCATTTTTCCAGTTCGGGAGACGAGGTGTGATGGCCTTGCAGGGTGATGGCGTTCATGGATGGCGGGCATGTAATGGGATTCCATGAAGCATAGATTCGCATCGAGAAAGCAGATAAAAAAAATCCCGCGGATATTCGCTGCGGGATTTCAAAATTTCTTTTGGCATGACACGGCAGACAATGCGAATGCCGAAGATGCGCGGGACGATTCAGTCGATCAGCTTGCCGTGGGCATCGAAGAACGGATGCAGGGCACCGTAGTCGCCGCTGGCCGCCAGATGCGTGACCAGCCCGTGCACGGGATGCCACCAGTGCAGCAGGTAGCCAGGCGGTTCCAGGCGAAAGCGCGACTCGGCCTGCGGGCTCAGGTCCAGCGCCACCTGGTGCGCGGGGCCCGGAGCGGTCATGGCGATGGTGCCGCCAAAGCGTCGCGTGATATGGCGGTGCAGGTGTCCGCAGATCACGCGTTCCACTTGCGGATGCCGCGCAATGACGGCTTCCAGCGCGGCGGCGTTTTCGAGCCCTTGCGCATCCATATGGCCAATGCCGGTGTGGAACGGCGGATGATGCAGCATCACCAGCGTCGGCTGTGCCGGTGCGGCGGCAAGCGCGGCGTCGAGCCATGCCAGCCCATCGGGCTCCGCGCGTCCGCCAGGCCGGCCCGGCATCGTGCAGTCGAATCCCACCAGCCGCAGCGGGCCCGCGCCCATCGCGTAGTGGGTGGGCGCGTCCTCATCGCCGTCGCCATAGGCAAACAGATAGTCATGATCGGCAAACACGCGGCGCAGTGACGCGCGATGGTCGTGGTTGCCGGGCAGCAGCCGGATCGGCATCGGCAGGCGCTGGAGGATATCGCGCAAGAAGCGATACTCGTGCTCGTCGCCAAAGTCGACCAGATCGCCGGTCACGACCACGATGTCCGGCAACTGCGGCGCGGCCAGCAGCGTGTCGATGACGGTGTGCAATGCGCCTGCGGTATCGACCATGCGATACGACATCTTGCCGCCCGCCTTGATATGCAGGTCGGTCAGTTGCGCCACCAGATAGGGCGCGGAGGTTGCGGCGTTCATGCGGCTTCCACCAGAGTGATCAGGTTATCGGTATCGATGCGCAGGCCCACGCGCTCGCCGGGCTGCCATGCATCGCGTCGCGCGGTGTCGACGATCAGCGGCCTCGCCGCGCCAACTTCCACCAGCAGGCGCGTGTGGTTGCCCAAGAACAGCGCGGTGACGATCGTGCCTTCCACGTGGGCGTGATCGGCATGCACCAGCGCCACGTCCTCCGGCCGGAACATTCAGGCGCACCGACGGCGAGACCGGCGCGTCGGCGGGCGGCCCCATCGGCACCGTGCCGCCCGGCACGCGCCAGCGTCCCGCTTCGGCGGTGCCCGGCAGATGATTCATGGTGCCGATGAAGTCCGCCACGAAGGCGTTGGCGGGCGCGCGATAGATGTCCTGCGGCGTGCCGGCCTGCGCAATGCGGCCCTTGTCCATCACGATGATGCGGTCGCCCAGCGCCATCGCTTCGGCCTGGTCGTGCGTGACGTACACCGCGGTGATATGCAGGCTGCGCAGCAACTGGTTGATGTCGGCGCGCAGTGCGTCGCGCAGCTTTGCATCGAGCGCGGTCAGCGGTTCATCGAGCAGAAGCACACGCGGCTGCACCGCGATGGCGCGCGCCAGGGCCACGCGTTGCCGCTGGCCGCCGGAGAGCTGATCGATACGGCGGTCGGCGAATGGCTGCAGATGCATCATCTCCAGCATCTCGTCGACGCGCCGCTTGCGCGTGGCGCTATCGATGCGGCGCACGCGCAGCCCGTAGGCGATGTTTTCGGCCACGCTCATATTGGGGAACAGCGCGTAGTTCTGAAACACCATGCCCACGCCGCGCTGCTCGATCGGCTGCGCGGTCACGCGCGTGTCGCCAAACCATACTTCGCCGCCGTCGTCCGGTTGCTCCAGGCCGGCGATGATGCGCAGCGTGGTGGTCTTGCCGCAGCCCGATGGGCCCAGCAGCACTACCGTTTCGGCGGCGCCGATATCGAGGTCGAGCGGTTGTAGCGCTGTGGTGCCGTCGGCAAAGGTCTTGCCGCACTGGCGCAGGCGGATCGGGGTCGGTTCATGCATGGCGGGTTTCGGCGGAGTGGGGCAGGGCTGCGGTTGCGTCGTCATGCGTGGCTTGCGCGCGCGGCGCGTGGCGCCGGGTGCGCGCACCGAGGGTGCTGAGCACCTGCATGAATACCAGCAGCGGGATGATCATCACGAAGAACACGATGGTGTAGGCCGAGCCGATCTCGAGCCGCATCGAGGCATAACTGTCGGCCAGGCCTACCGGCAAGGTCTGCGTGGTGGGCGTATGCAGCATCCACGTCAGGTTGAATTCGCCCACCGACAGCGTGACCACCATCAGCGCACCGGCCAGGATGCCCTGGCGGCAGTTGGGCAGCACCACGGTGAAAAAGCGCTGCATGCGCGTGGCGCCCAGGCTGGCCGCCGCGTCTTCCAGCGTGTGGATGTCGATGGCGGACAGGATCGCCAGCACCGCGCGCACCATGAATGGCAGCGTGAACAGCACGTGCCCGATCAGGATGAACACCCAGCTCGTGCGCAGGCCTTGCCAGCCGCCGTACAGCAGGATCAGACCGAGCGCCGTGGCCAGGCCCGGCAACGCCACGGGCAGCATCAGCAATTCCTCGATGACGCGCGTCAGCCGGTTGCGACGCACGGCCATGTAGTACGCGGCGGGCACGCCCAGCACCAGCGTGCAGGCCAGGCACGCCAGCGCGATGCCCAGCGACAGGAAGATGGTGTTGCGATAGAGCGACCAGACTTCGACAAGCCAGCGCGTGGTCAGGCCGCTCGAAAGTCCGACGAAGATGTTGTTGGTCAGTCCCGCCAGCACGGAGAGCACTACAGGCACGGTCATGAAGACGCATACCGCCAGGGTCAACGTCAGTTGCAGCCAGTACCCGCCAGTCCGTCGGGGCAGCGCTGCGCGAGGTTGGGATCCGTTCATGCGAAAGTCCTCAGGCCGTGGCGGCGACGGCGTCGCCGGAATACCAGCGCGCCAGCGCCAGCAATGCCCATGTCACCACGCCAAGCAAGATCGACAACGCGGCGGCCATGCCGAAGTTGGCGTAGTTGGTGAATTCGTTGTAGATGGTCAGCGGCAGTACATCGAGCTGCGTGGCCAGCGTGAACGCGGTGCCAAACGCGCCCATGCTGGTGGCAAAGCAGATCGCCCCGCTCGACAGCATGGCCGGCATCAGCGCGGGCAGCATCACGTCGCGCACCACGCGCCACGGGCTTGCGCCGAGCGAGCGCGCCGCTTCTTCCAGCGAGGTGTCGAGTTTTTCCACCGCGGCCATCACGGTCAGGATCACGCGCGGAATCGAGAAATAGAGGTAGCCGACGAACAATCCGGTCAGGCCATAGGCAAAGGTCCACCGCTCGCCCGCCAGCGCGTCGCCGATGTTTGCCAGCAGCCCGTTGCGTCCGCCCAGCATGATCACCATGAAGCCGATCACCACCCCCGGAAATGCCAGCGGAAAGGTCAGCATCGCCACCAGCACCGGCTTGCCGGGCACCGCATGGCGCTGCAGGAAGGTGCCCGCGATCCCGGCAATCACCAGCGTGGCGAGCGTGACTGCGGCCGACAGCAGCACGGTCACCGCCAGGCTGTGCAGATAGCGCGCGCTGGTCAACACCGTCCAGTACACGCCCGCGCCGTCCTTGCCGGTCAGGCTCACTTCGATCAGCCGCGCCATCGGCAGGCAAAAGAACGCCAGGAACACCAGCAGCGCGGGCAGGGCAAACAGGAACAGCGGTGGGGCTCGCTTGGCCATGGCAGTGACGGATGCGTGGGTCGATAAAATGGGATAAATGACAGCCGGCGATGAAGGCGTGCGAGGCCATCGTTGCCGGCGATCCGCCGCGCCGTGCTTGTTTGCGCGCGCGACGGATCTGCACCGCGGCTAGCGGACTTCTTTCAGATACTGATCGCTGAAGCTCTTCTGCACCTGCGCCATCTTGCCGAAATCGACCGGTTTGGCGCGCGTGTATTCCGTGGCCGGCAGAAAGCGCGACTGCACTTCCTTGGGCATCGGCACGTTACGCACCGGGCGCAGATAGGCGTTGGCCCACAGCGCCTGACCCTGATCGGACAGCACGAAATCGAGCACCTTGCGGCCCTCGTTGGCGTGGGGTGCATTGTTGACGAGGCTCATCACGTAGGGCACCACCAGCGTGCCTTCCTTTGGAATCACGAAGGCCACGTTCGCGTGGTCCTTGTATTTGGCGCGATAGGCGTTGAAGTCGTAGTCGAGCAGGATCGGAATTTCACCGGACAGCACTCGCGCATAGGCGGTCTGCTTGGGCACGATCGGCTGGTTTTTCTGTAGCTCGCGGAAGTACTTGAAGGCCGGTGCAAAGTTGTCGAGCGTGCCGCCCATGGCCTGGTTCACCGCTACCGCGCCGACATAGCCGACGAACGCGCTGGCCGGATCGAGATAGCCGATCAGGCCCTTGTATTCGGGCTTGAGCAGATCGGCCCACGACTGCGGCACGGGCTTGCCGCGCAGCGCATCGACATTGACCATGAAGCCCAGCGTGCCGGAATGGATTGCAAACCAGTTGCCCTGCGGGTCCTTGAGACCGTCCGGGATGTCGTTCCAGTTGGCCGGCTTGTAGGGCTGCGTCACGCCGTCGGCTTTTGCCTGGATGCCGAAGGTCACGCCAAGGTAGGTGACGTCGGCCACCGGAGCGGCTTTCTCGGCCACCAGTTGCGCCAGCGATTGGCCTGAATTCTTGTTGTCCAGCGGCACCGTGACGCCGGTCTTTTCCTTGATGGCGCGGATTTGCGCGGCCCAGTCGGCCCATTCGGGCGGGCAGTTGTAGCAGATGGCGGTTTGCGCGGCCACGCCCTGGCTGAAAGCGGCCGAAAACGCGCCCGCGGCAGCGGCGATGGTCAGCCAGCGCAGCGGACGGCGCCAGAAGGATTGCGTCGACATGTAAGGCTCCCTGGTTGAGGTCGAAAGAATCGAACCGGTGTGAACGGTGTGAATGGCTAAAAGGTGAACGGCTTAACGAACGGTTGCGGCAACATCGAAAGGAACGCGCGTTGAGCGCTGGTGATGATCCTGGCGGCGCTTCACGGCGGCGGCCTCACGGTGCCTTCGATGCGCAAGGCGTGCGGCAGCAGTGTGGCGTGGCCCTGTGGCGACGGTGCGCCGGCAAGCCGTGCAAGCAGCTGTGCAATCGCTTGCGTGCCGATCTCGGCATTGGGCTGCGCCACGGTGGCCAAAGGCGGCTCCACCAGCGTGCCCAGCGCAATGCCGTCGTAACCGAGGACCGATACGTCCTGCGGCACGCGCAGGCCAAGCCGCTTGAGATCGGATATCACGCCGATCGCCAGCAGGTCGTTGGTGCAGAAAAATGCGGTCGGCGCGTTGTCCTGCGCAACCAGCGCACGGATCTGTGCGGTGTTGCTGGCCGTGTGCGATGGCAGGTTGACGGCGTCGAGCACGGGCAGTCCGTGCGCGCGCATGGCGTCTTCGTAGCCGGCAAAACGCTGGCGTGCGCGATCCGATGCCATGAACGCGCCGGACACCACCGCGATGCGGCGATGACCCGCGGCAATCAGCGCGTTCACGCCTTCGCATGCGCTGGCGCGATTGTCGACCGACACCGAATGGCGGTGGTTGCCGGCACCTTCTGCATTGATCTGGTTGTACGCCAGCACGTAGGGCACCGATTCGCGATCGAGCTGGTCCAGCACGATGCTGTCCGCCGCATTGGCCACGGTCAGCAGCAGGCCGTCGACGCGATGGCGCAGCAGGTACTCGACACGCTCCCGTTCGCGCGCGGGGTCGTAGTTGCTGGTCACCAGCATCAGCGAATAACCGGCCGCCAACGACGCTTCCTCGATGCCGCGCCAGCATTCGGCAAATACGGCGTTGTCCAGCGTGGGCAGCATCACGCCGATGATGCGGGTCTGTTGTGCGCGCAGCTTGGCGCCCAGCAGGTTGGGACGGAACGACAGCCGCCGCGCGGCTTCATGCACGCGTTGTGCCGTGGCTTCGCGTACCAGTTGCGGATGACTGAACACGCGTGAGGCCGTCGCCAGCGACACCTTGGCCGCCAGCGCCACATCGGCGAGCGTCACGCCGTGCCCGGGTTCGGCAGATGCCAGGCGGGGCGACAATGCGGCGCGGCGGTGTGGGGGCATGCATTCCTCTCTGACGGGGCATTTCAGATGAAAACGTTTTCATTGAAGTGCCGAAAAAGCCGGCGTCAAGGAATTTCTTTTGCTGCATCGCCGCATTTATCGGCGTATACAGCGCATGTTCCGGCGCCGGTCATCGTTGGCGCATTCTCACGCGCGCTTGTGACCGGACGATGACAGGGGGTGAGGGCCGCGCCAGGCGGCCCGATGTCGCATTACTTTGCGCCAGTCCTGGGCGCGGCGCTGAAAGTCTTGTTGGCGATCTTCCAGACGCCGTCGATCTGTAGCAGGTTCATGTAGTCGGTGAAGACCACCTCGGGGTAATCGAGCACGACCTTTGCCGTGGCGGCATTGCCCACGACATCGAAGCTGGCGATATGGCGCTTGCGTTGCGCTTCGTCGGGCTGCGGCTGGCCCTGAAAACGCGTGGCGAATTCGTCGACGGTCAACGAATGCAGCGCGCCATCGCGGAACGAAATGATCCGCGCATCGGCATGAAAGGCCTGCCGAATGTATTCGGCCTTGCCGGTGCGGTGACCGGCCAGATAGTTCTCTATCGGCTCCAGTGCGGGAATCTGCTGCGAATTCAGCGCGGAGGGCGTCTGCTCTGGCGCGGTGTGGTTGCTCATGGTGTCTCCTGTGAATTGGCTGAAACGGGACCGGACCGGCATCCCGCGGCTGATTATTGTATCCGTAATTTGTATGCAAAAAAGAAGGGATGTCACGGCTAGCCGGATCCGTTGCACGGCGCGATCGCCGGCGGTGCACTCGTCGCAGAAAGTTTTGGTAACAGAGTTGGAGTGCAAACGGTCAACCATCCGTGGCGTGGTGCGTCAAACCGGCATCCGCATGCAACGCCAAAGGATGTCATGGACGAACGACCGTTTTACGCGCGATGGCGGCAAGCCGTTTTCCTGCGCCCGGCGTTGGCCGGGCTGCTGACTATCGCCGCGCTGCTGTCCGCCTGCGCGCAAGCGCCGCAAACGACGGCGCCGGGCCGGTTGTCCACGACCGATCTTCGCTGGCTCAATACCGTGAGCTTTGGTGCGGACCAGGCCAGCGTGAAGCGGTTGCAGGCAATCGGCCGGCAGCGCTACCTGGAGGAGCAATTGGCGATGCCGCTGGCAGATCCGCCGCCGCTGGCCGCAATGATCGCCGCGCTGCCGGCCAGTCAGGGCGACGCGGTACAGCGCATGCAGGCGCTGCGCGAGGAACGCCAGCGTATCAACGCTCTGCCCGACGATGCTGCAAAGCTGCAGGCGCGCGAGGCGCTGAACCGCCAGGGCCGCGAACTGGTTGTCGATATTTCACGCCGACACCTGTTGCGCGCGCTGTATTCCCCGGCCCAACTGCGCGCGCAGATGACATGGTTCTGGATGAACCACTTCAACGTTTATGCGGCGAAAGGACAGGTGCGCTACAGCTTGGCCGATTACGAGGAACAGGCGATACGGCCGCATGCGCTGGGCAAATTCCGCGATCTGCTGATGGCCACGGTGACGTCGCCAGCCATGCTCGAGTATCTGGACAACGCGCAAAGCGCGGTCAATCGCGTCAATGAAAACTACGCGCGCGAATTGATGGAGCTGCACACGCTGGGCGTATCGGGCGGCGCCAGCGGATCGCGCTACACGCAACAGGACGTGCAGGAACTGGCGCGCGTGCTGACCGGCGTGGGCGTGAACCTGCGCGGCGAGCCGCCCAGGCTGGCCGGCCCGCGCGCTGCGCTGTATCGCAGCAACGGTCTGTTCGAATTCAATCCGAATCGCCACGACTTCGCGCCCAAGACACTCCTCGGCCACGTTATCCAGCCCCGCGGCTTTGCCGAAGTGGAGCAGGCCGTCGACATCCTCGCGCGCGATCCCGCCACGGCGCGCTTTCTGTCGACCAAACTGGCCACGTACTTCGTTTCCGACAACCCGCCCGCGTCCCTGATCGACCGCATGGCCGCGACGTACACCCGTACCGACGGCGACATCGGGGCGGTGCTGACCACGCTGTTCCTGTCCCGCACGTTCGATGCGGCAGCCGGCAGCGAGGCGCGCAAGTTCAAGGATCCGATGGTGTTCGTCGTGTCGTCGATGCGGCTGGCCTATGACGGACGGACGGTGTCCAACCTGCGTCCGGTGATCAATTGGCTCAATCAGCTCGGTGAGCCGCTTTACGGCCATGTTGCGCCGGACGGGTATCCGTCGATGGAAAGCGCGTGGGCCAGTTCTGGCCAACTGGTCAAGCGCTTCGAGATTGCACGGGCCATCGGCAACGGGCCGGCAGGATTGTTCGCGGGCGACGATGGGCAGCCAACGCAGCAACGCGGCTTTCCGATGCCGAATAACCGCATGTTCTACGACACCATGGAAGGCACGCTTGGTCCCGCCACGCGTCAAGCGCTGGCACAGACCGCATCGCAACAGGAATGGAACGCGGTATTGCTGAGTTCGCCCGAATGGATGCAGCGCTGACCGACGGCATTGCCGTCTTTACCACCGCTGCCGCAATCACCGAGATTGGCGGATATGCCTGCCAAGGAGCAAGACATGAATCGACGTAACTGGCTCAGGACGATGACTGGCGCGGGGCTGGCGATGACGCTGCCGACGGTGACGTCGCGCGTATTCGCGCTGCCCGCGCAGGCGGACGCGCGCTTTCTGCTGGTATTTCTTCGCGGTGGCTATGATGCCGCCAATGTGCTGGTGCCGTCGGCCAGCGATTTCTATTACGCGGCGCGGCCCAACATCGCCATTCGCCGCCCCGTTGCGGACGGTGCCACGCCGGACCCGGCGGCCGCGCTTGCGCTGGGCGCCGATGGCTGGGCGCTGCATCCGGCGCTGGGCGCGACCATGCTGCCGATGTGGCAGCAGAAGCAGCTCGCGTTCATCCCGTTTGCCGGCACCAGCGACATGTCGCGCAGCCATTTCGAGACGCAGGACGGCATCGAAGCAGGCCTGGCGGGCGATGGCCATGCCGGGGCGCCGCACGGCGGAGGATTTCTGAACCGGCTGACGCAGGCGATGGGCGGCGAGGCGGCCCCGGTGGCGTTTACCGATGGCCTGCCGATGGTGCTGTCAGGCGCAGCCAACGTGCCCAACGTGTCGCTCAAGGGCACCGGTCGCACGCCGTTCGACGCGCGCCAGACGCAGGCGCTGGCGCAGATGTACAAGGGCACGCGCTTTGAATCGCTGATCGCGGAAGGCTTCGATCTGCGCCAGACGGTTGCCGAGCAGGCCGACGCGATGCGCCAGCATGAAGCCGCAATGCAGTCCGCGGGCGGCGATTCCATGGCCGGGCGTATGCAGGAGATGCAGGCGGCCAACCGTCGCGCGCTTAGCGCGCGCGGGTTCGAGCAGGAGGCGCGGCGCATGGCCGGGCTGATGCGCGACAGGTTCAATATCGGCTTTATCGACGTCGGCGGCTGGGACACGCACGTCAACCAGGGCGGCGCCCAGGGTCAATTGGCCAACCTTCTGGACAATCTTGGACGCGGCATCGCAGCCTTCGCCGAGCAGATGGGGCCGGCGTGGCGCAACACGACGGTCGTGGCGATTTCCGAATTCGGCCGCACGTTCCGCGAGAACGGCACGCGCGGCACCGATCATGGACATGGCACGGTGTACTGGGTGGCGGGCGGCAACGTTCGCGGCGGCCGCATGGTGGGCGAGCAGGTGGCGGCGTCGCAGTCCACGCTCAATCAGAACCGCGATTACCCGGTGCTGAACGATTACCGCGCGGTGCTTGGCGGCGTGTTCCGCAGGCTCTACGGGCTGGACGGCAGCCAGGTGGCGCAGGTATTTCCCGGCAGCCAGCCGCGCGACATCGGGCTGGTGTGAGGGCGGGCCCGGCGCCGTAAGGGGAGGACGGACAACGGGCAATGCCCTACCAAAGCAGTACGCAGCGGTGCTCAAGTCACGCGGTGTTGGTGTCGTTATCCACTGTGGGAGTGGCATTTGCCCACAGCGTGATCCGTACACGATTCATAGCCAGTTTGAGTGCAAGCCTTGTCGCGACCCTTGACGCCATCCATTGCCGATTGCCTCGAACAACAACTGCTGCGGCCGGTGTTCCAGCCGATCGGCTCGCTCTGCACGGGCGAGGTGTTCGGCTATGAGGCCCTGATCCGAGGCCCCGCGGGAACGCCGCTGGAAAGCCCTATCGCGTTGTTTGCGGAAGCGATGCGCGTCGGGCTGATGGTGCCATTGGAACGGCTGGCCGCGCGTATCTCGATCCGGGTGTTCATGCAGTCCGGCCTGCCCGGCAAGCTGTTCCTGAACTACAGCGCCGATTCGTTGCGCGCCATCGAGGATAGTCGCGATGACGTGCGGCAATTCCTGCAGGAGCAGGGCCTGCCATCGGACCGCATCGTGCTGGAGCTGACCGAACAGGCGCCGCTGGGCGCGCTGGAATCGCTGGCCAAGGCGGTGTTTTCGATCCGCAGCCGCGGCTCGCAGTTCGCACTCGACGACTACGGCACCGGCCACGCCAGCCTGGGGCAGTGGATCGCACTGCAGCCCGACTACGTGAAGATTGCACGCGTGATCATCGACGGCGTGGCGTCGTCGGATTTCCAGCGCGAAGCGCTGCAGGCGGTTTGCAAGCTCGCACAGAGCGCAGGCACGCGCCTGATCGCAGAAGGTATCGAGCGCGAGGACGACCTGATCGTCTGCCGCGACCTCGGTATCGACTTTGCCCAAGGCTACCTGCTGGCCCGCCCGTCTTCGCAACCACCGCTCGTTCTCTCCGAAGCATCGCTGCGCGCACTGCACCGCGGCCGGCTGCGGCTGGCCAACTAGCTGGATTTTTTTGCCGCTGCGCAGCCGCGGCAGATGCCAACGCCCGCGACGTGACGGCTTGCGTCGCGTCCGTGCGTGTCATGCTGCCGAGCAGTCAGCGCACCGGCGAAGCGTCGACGCCCGACGCCGCGCCACCGGTGGTGGATGCCGATGTCGGCGCGGATGGGGCACTGAACGCGGGCGTGGGTGCGGACGACGGTTCGGCAAGTGCCGGTGCCGACGCGCCGCCCGATCCCGCCTCCGCTGCCGGCGGCGCCGCCTCCACGACTTCGCCGGGATCCAGGGCCATACCGTTGTCCGGTGAGGGTGCGGGCGACGATGCGGGGGGCAGGGCTTCGGTATCAGTCGATGGCAGTGCCGGACGGCGGGGCGCCGGGCGCGGCGCAGGCGCGGCGTCTTCCTGCTTGCCCGATGCCACCAGTCGCTGATACCAGCCGCGCACGGTGTCGGTGATGCCCGAGTACCAGCTCTTTTCGTCGACCTCCGCAAAGCGCGCGCGTCCATCGACAATGCGGGCGCGGATTGCGCGCTGGTAGAAATCGCCGACGATAGGCAGCGCGCTGTGTGCGCCTTGTCCCCAGTAGTCGCTGCGCAGCGTCACGCGCGCATCGTTGAAGCCCACCCATGCGCCGGCCACCAGTTGCGGATGCATCAGGATGAACCAGCCATCCGCGTTGTCCTGTGTGGTGCCGGTCTTGCCGGCGACGTCGGCGCGGATGCCGAAGCGCGTGCGGATGGCCGTGCCGGTGCCGCGGTCGATCACATCGCGCATCACGTCCAGCAGCGTGTCGTTGGCGGTGGCCGACAGCGCGCGCTCCGGCGTTGGGGGGCGGAACTGCACGAGCACCCGGCCGTCGCGGTCCTCGATGCGCGTGATCATGGACGGCGCGATGTACTGGCCGCCGTTGGCGATCGTGCCGTAGGCGCTGACCATTTCCTTGAGCGTGACCGGGCTGGTGCCCAGCGCCAGCGACGGCACTTCGTCGAGCTTGCTGTCGCGCACGCCCATCGCGCGTGCCAGCCGCGCCACGCGGGCCACGCCGACGTTCTGCACCAGTTGCGCGGTGATGGTGTTCTTCGAATACACGAGGCCGTCGCGCAGGCTCAGTGCGCGCCCCGTCGCCGGGGATTCGTCCGTGGGACGCCAGATCTCGCCGCCTGGCAGCTTCATTTCCACGGGCTGGTCGATATACGTCTCGTCCGGGCTCGTGCCTTGCGCAAACGCCGCGCCGTAGACGAACGGCTTGAACGTGGAGCCCGGTTGGCGGCGCGCCTGCGCCACGTGATCGAAGGCATCCACGGTGAAGTCGCGGCTACCCACCCACGCGCGGATCTCGCCCGAAGTGGGATCCATCGCCATGAATCCGGCCTGCACGCGGGTCTTCTGCTGGCGCAGGTTCTGCATGAACGTGTTGTCGCGCATCAGCTTCGACAGCGCGTCGTCCTCAGTCTGTCCGGCGGCTACGGCTGCGCGGAATTCGGCGCTCTCGCGCACGAAAGCCTGCACCAGTGCGCGGCTTTCGGCCCAGCCCGCGCGCGGCGCCCATGCCGCGTTGGCGATCGACTGCAGCTGGTTGCCCTGCCGTGCCAGCGCCTGGGTGGCCATCGCCTGCAGGCGCGAGTCGATCGTGGTGTGCACCACCAACCCGTCGGTGTAGAGGTTGTAGTCGTTGCGGTCGGCCCAGGCGATCAGCCACTTGCGCAGTTGCTGCGCGAAATGCGGCGCGGGGCCGGGTGCCTCGATCTGCCGTTCGAAATCGATGCGCAGCGGGCGCTTTTTGAGCGTCTCGAATTTCGCCGCATCGAGCTTGCCGTACTTGACCATCTGCGCCAGCACGATATTGCGGCGGTCCAGCGCACGCTGCGGGTTCAGCACCGGGTTGTAGTAGCTGTTGCCCTTGAGCATGCCGATCAGCGTGGCGGCTTCCAGCACGTCGAGCTTGTCGGCGGACTTGTCGAAGTACGTGCGCGCGGCCATCTCGATGCCGAACGCGTTGTACAGGAACGGCACCGTATTGAGATATGTCTCGAGGATTTCGTCCTTCGAGTACAGCGCCTCGATCTTCAGCGCGGTAATCGCCTCCTTGAGCTTGCGCGTCATGGTGGGCGCACGGCCGATCTCGTCCGGATAGCGGTTGCGCGCCAGTTGCTGGGTGATGGTGGAGCCGCCCTGGCGGTCGCCCGAAAACGTATGCAGCGCAGCTGAGGCGGTGCGTCGCCAGTCGAGCCCGTAATGCTGGTAGAAGCGGTGATCCTCGGTGGCGATCAGCGCGTTGACCACGTTGGGCGAGATATCGGCCAGCTTCACCCAGTCGCGATTGGCCCAACGGTAGACCGCCAGTTCCTTGCCGTCGGCCGACAACACCTGCGCGGGCTGTTCGGACTTGGCTTTGCGGATGTCGCTGATGCCAGGCGTGAACGGAATCAGCAGCAACACATAGAGTGCGAACAGCGCCGGCACGGCGGCAAGCGCCAGCAGCGCCGTGCGGCGGGTTGGGCGCTTGGGGCGCGGCAGGCGGCGCAGATGCTGGCGCAGCAGGGCTAGCCGTGGGGCGAGGTCGGTCTTGTAATCCAGGCGCATTGATGCGGGCAGGGCAGGTCCGGTGCAGCGCCGTCACGGACCTGTCAAATGCCGTTCACAGAAAAGTGTGCATCCTACCAAAACCGGGATCGGGAAAACCCGCATTCGATTCCGCATTTTTACAACGACCCCACCAAGGTGGGGCGTGCCTGCCCGGCATTGCGGACGTGCCGACACATGGATTTCATATTTCACTGAAACAATTCGCCTGCGCTCAACGGTCACCGTTTCGGAAAATGACAGTACGCCATGCAGCGTCGAGTTCCGGAATTGGGGCGGGGGAAGCATCTCAATGTCTTAACAAAACGAGAAATTACAGTGAAGAAAGCTCTATTTGCCCTGGCGGCAGCGGGTACCTGCGCCATTTCCGGCGTGGCGTCGGCACAAACCGCCTCCACCGTGACGCTGTACGGCATCGCCGATGCTGGCGTCGAATTCGCCACCCATACGCCTGGCGGCAACGGCGGCACGGTAGCCCGTGTAAGTTCGGGCAACATGTCCGGCTCGCGCTGGGGCCTGCGCGGCACCGAAGACCTCGGCGCCGGCCTGAAGGCGATCTTCACGCTGGAATCGGGCTTCGACATCGATACCGGCACCTCGGGCCAGGGCAATCGCCTGTTTGGCCGCCAGGCCTTCGTCGGTCTGCAGGGCACGTTCGGCGCAGTGACGCTGGGCCGTCAGCAGAACTCGCTGTATGACCTGTTCGGCGCCTATGACCCGATGGGCGTCGGTCCGAAGTACTCGCTGAACAGTGTCGATTCGGGCTTCAACGGCCGTGCCGATAACGCCATCAAGTACACCGGCAAGTTCGGTGGCCTGACCGCCACGACGTTCTACAGCACGGGCCGCGATTCGACCGTCGCCGGCAGCACCGAAGTGCCGGGCAACTACAAGATCGGCCGCAACTTCGGCGCGGGCCTGGCCTACAACGCGGGCGCCTTCTCGATCGGCACCGCGTACGACCAGTACCAGGGCAATATCGCCGCCACCGACGACCGCGCCGTCAAGCGCCTGGCCTTCGGCGGTTCGTACGACTTCGGCGTGGCCAAGGTGTTTGCCGGCTACCGCTGGATGCGCGACGACGGCGTTGCCACGGCAGCCACCGCATCGACGCGCAACAACGTGTATTGGCTGGGTGGCCTGTATCGCGTGACGCCGGCGCTGTCGCTGACCGGCGCGGCTTACTACACCGATACGCACAACAGCAACAACGATCCGTGGATGTTCGTGCTGTCGGCCGACTACTCGTTCTCGAAGCGTACCGACGCCTATCTGAACCTGGGCTACGTGCGTAACAAGGGCACGTCGGCACTGGGCCTGAACGGTTCGGGCACGGCCGTGGCCGGCGCCAACCAGACCGGCGCGATCGTCGGCATCCGTCACCGCTTCTAAAGCAGGAGACACTGGCAGACGGGGCCTTTCCCCCCGCACCTGCCGGATAATAAAACGCCCCTCACCCGGCTTGGCGGGACGAGGGGCGTTCTGCATTGGAAAACCGGATGGCGCGCCGGGGCGCGCGGTGGCTTCAGGCGTTGGGCTGGGCGTTGCTGGCGTCGCCGCTGCGCAGGCGTTCCAGCGCGCGCGTCAGCAGCGCGCCTTCTTCGGCATCGGTGGTGGTGTGCAGCATCTGCGCGGCATGATGCAGGCGTTCCTTGTCAGGCGCGCTGATGCGCTCCGCGGCATCAAGCAGATCGAGTTCCTTGTCGATGCGCTTGCTGAGCTTGCGAACGAATTCCGGGTCGAGCTGACCCTGGGCGGCGCCGTGTGCGATGTGGTACATCAGGGCCGTGAGGCCCTCTGGCGTGGTCTCGGTGGTGTCGAGGGAAGGGCGTTTCATGGCAACTCCGTAAGAGGGTCCCGACCACTGTAGCACTGTAATCGCTAAATCCGATGTCGCCAGCAAAGATAGTGCGCTAGCAGCGATCTGGAACGGCCGGTGTGCGCTCCGGGCGACTCTGGCAACCGCGCGAGCCGCCCGCAAATCTGCAGCGGTGTTCGGGTGTTTTATTTCAAAAACACACGCTTATTGAAGAGTTAGGTGCGAGTCACTTCATGTGATGACGCGCAGTTTTTTGAGATGCCTAATATGTTTCTGCTTCTTCATTTCTGTTAGTAGCATGCTGATGGCCCAAATCTAATCACGGAGTTTGGTACGCGAATGCCAGCCGCAAACTTTCCCGCATCATCATTTTTGCAAAATTGATTTGAGGTCGGTACATACAAATACGCAGTTGTTTGGTTCACGTCGACGTTACTCATGCTATTCGAGTGAACTTGAAGGCGAACAACAATAGCTTGGCTACCGTCGCCAACGAGATCTTTTATTTGCGGATCATGCGTAATTTTGCATTGGTCGTACGAGTCAATTATCTTGTAGTCATTGCTGCTTCCATTAAAATCCACCAGTCCGCACCCGCCCTCCTTGTCACGAATTAATACAAAATAATGTGCGCCATCCTCGTTCCATGAGATGAATTTTTTCTGCGCGAACAGTGCGTAACCGTCGTTTGCCAAACGTCTAGCCACTAAGGATGGAACTATCTTTACAAAAGATAGTTTCGGTGCGATCTCCTGTGCCGATGCATTGACAACATGGCACAGGGTAAGCATTGAGAAATAGAAAACAAATTTCTTCATGCTTCACTCCCTAACGTTCTCAAGATCCACTATAATTCCCGCCCGTTTGTTTGGCGGCGTAAAACTGCTGATCGCAGTTTTGCTTATTGCGTCACCCAGGTAGCCATGAGCCACTAATGTGTATGCTTGCCGCTCGTAGAACCCGTTTCCACCACCATTTACCAGTACAGAGACGCGACCGACCGTGCCTGAATCCACGCCAATGTCAGCGACACGGTTGATATCGCGCGCACCATCGTGATGCTTGTAAATCCAGAAGAAGCCGGCACTGTCGCAAGCAAGATCGTGCGAAGTTCCAATCGTATCGGGATCGAAACGCGGATACCAAATTCTTGGGTGACCGTGAATAACTATTTTTTTGGTTACCTTATCTCTTTGTCGTGGATCGGAAAACCAGTGGGTTGAGGTTGTGGTAATTCGCTGGTCGGCGTACACACCACTGGTATTTTTTGGAAGACATCTGAACCTTCCATACGCAGCGTAATTTTCAGCCCAAGTAAGCTGAAGACAACCTCGCCCATAAAAAGCGGCATAATATTCGGTTGCTGGCTGCTTTTGGTTCAATTTTCCAACGCCGTACTCTACGGCGGTGCGCCACTTATCTGTTTCGAGCAAAATTTGCGCCTAAAAATGCGCCTGTCGAATTCCAGAATTTGCGAATCCGTACTTGCGCATAGTTTCGCTGATTGACTTCGCGTAAGCAGACACCCGCGCTGAGGCGATGGTGCCGTTCATGACACTCAGTTTGGAATTCTTTTCAGCTCTATACATTCCATTTGATTCTGAGTATGAAAGGTATTTTGGAAGCGTGGATGCGAGCTCATTCGCGGTCAACCACCCACACCTCCTGAAATGCCGAATAAACGCCAGCGGATGGAAGAACCAGAGTTGCTGCCCGGCAAGCGGCGTCTTGTCCAGAAACTGGATCTTGTTCAGGAAATCGGTAAACCTGGCGTAGCCATCCGGGACGGCATCTTTCTGCTTGCCAAAGAATCCAGACGCGTCGTTCAGGTCCTTGTAGCGTTCCTCGTGGTAGGACGGATCCCACTCACTGCGCGCCTTGAACACCATCCCCCGAAGCTTCTCGTGCACCCCATCCGTGTTCTGTACGTAGCTGGCAAGCCGCAGGTCGACCTCATTGTCATTGTTTGGATCGGTTTCGAGCGGCTGCACCGGCGGTAGCGAGTCCTGAATGCCGGTCAACCCGCACAGCGTGGCGTAATCACATCGTCCGGCGTCGTGAAACGGCGTGTTGTTGCCATCGACCTTTTGCCACCCTGTAAAGAACGGGAAATCCGCGTCGGACAGTTTCTTGATCGCGTCCGGCGCGATGTCGACATAGCCGAGGGTGCCGTTTGCGTCGAACGGCACGGCGATCCATGTGGCACATGCCGTCCCCGTCAACGTGGGGTGGTCCGAGAGAATGCGCCCAAACCGCAGCATCTCATAGCCATCGCTCGGACAATCCGGATAGAGGGCCATCGCGCGATCATAGAGGTCGTATTCATAGCGCTTGGGCCTGTCGTGGCTGTCGGTTTTGCTGTCATAGGGATCCGCAATGGGGTCCGGCGTGAGCAGCGTCACTTTGCCGCTGCCGCTTTTCTCGATCCACGCGCGCGTAAAGCGCCGCCCCTTGTTGAACCACGCCTCGACATAGAGCGTATCGTTTGCGCCAAGCTGTCCGCCGGACACTCGTGGAAACCACTTCTTGTCCATGCCGGCAGGCTGCGGGCAAAACTCCAGCGGGCCGGAAATGACGAAATAGCTGTGGCCCCAATAGTCGCTTGTGGTCGGCTGAGCCGGTTTTTTCACGCCGAGCTGAACCTTGTCGAACCAGGCGGTGAAATCACCGTCCGCCATAAAGATTTCGAAGTGCAGATGCGGCACGCCGTGGTGCTTGCCGACGTAGCCAAGCATGTCCTTGCGGTACACCTTCTTCGTGCCACCCGCCTGGACCACACCATCCTTGCCCCCTGCCGTATCGAGCAGCCATTTGGGTAGCGCGTTCGCCGTCCCAGTCTCGGGCGCATCCGTAAGTAGTGGTTGGGGAGCGATGATCTCCTGGCTGGTCATGTCCAGAAGGTGCATGTAGAGCGAGTAAAACGTGATCGTGCGTCCGTCGCCCGTATCGCTCTTGTGCCGCAACAGGACAAAGCCGGCATCCGAGTTCAGCACGGGCCGCCCGGTCTTCTTATCAGTCGTGCCATCCGAGATGGCGTTCTTGCAAACCCGGTACGCGACGACGTCCCCATCGGCGATCGCGCGGACCGGTTCCGTCTGCTCGCCCGGGTTCAGATGGATGGCGCAATGAGAACGCCGGTCGACGGTGACCGGCCAGGCTCCCTGATGACGGATCTCGTATCGATCGATGAGATCCATCATGGGGTCCGGTTTCGACGCGTCGGTGGCCGTCAGACCCGACGCCGGCAGAAAGGGAGGGCTGATGATCATGGCTTCAGGGGGATGACGAAGACGGGCCCCAAATCTATGGGTTGCAACAGAAAATCGTCAATCCGCCTGAACAGCGACGTTGAAGTCGATCAACGTTTAGGCAATCAGGACCAGGATTGGCCAATCCCGGTTTATGGGATGCGATTGAGTGGTAGTAGGGCTGCGCAGTCGAGTGAATAGGGGCCCATTGGCGATTCTCGGGGCAGATCCGCGGCCCAATGACTGCGTGGCGCCCAGCTCGCCTGTTCACGGCATCGGATCGCGCCTTGCCGTTGAAATTAGCGCGTTGGCATTTCCTCGATGGGAGGAAGCTGATTTGCGGCAGGGCCGTCGAGCCTGTGAGGCTCGCAGAGAAGAGCACAGGCAACCTCTGCAAGGCCACCAGGCCGCGACGGATGGTTGCATCGCCGGCATCTGCCGGCAACGCGGACACGACGATTGACAACCCTGCGCTGGAGGCAGGAAGCACGTCTCGAACCGACGCAGTCAGCGCGCCCCCTTCAGCGCGCCGCCATCAACACGCTCCCCTCTCCACAATCACGGCCCGCAGGCTGCGGCTGCTCCGGACAGGATGACGACCTGACGCAGGCCCTTGGTGGTTGCATCGTCGTCCGCGCCGACGGTGTTGTTGGTGAACTTGCAGCCGTAGTTGGGCGCGGCCACCACCGATGCGGTCAGCACGTCATCGCCGGCGGGTGTGGGGCCGCCCTGTTCCCAGCTCACCATGTCGTCGAACGCCTTTGCCTGTTCGGCCACCGTGAAGTCGCAATGGCTGATGCCGCGGATCGCGCGTTGCACCAGCCACTTCGACGTGCCGTTGGCATCGGCGCGGCGCTTGTAGATCTGCTCCATGCTGAACGGCACGTACATGTCGCCCAGCGTGTGCAGCGTCAGCACCGGAACGCTGATCTTGGCGGCGTTCTGCGGAATCCAGCGCAAGCCGTCGCGGCGCAGGCGGTTGGCGTCTGGTGTGGCGCGCACGCGGAAGATCGCCGCGTTGAAGGCCTGCTCATCGGGGGACTGCGCCGGGTCGTTGTCGAACTGGTAGGTGAAGCCCGTGGTGTCGACGACGTTCTGCGTCAGCACGCCGTTGACCGTGCCGTCCTGCCCGAATGTGCTCCACACCGCATCCTGCAGTCCCTTGGAGGCCGGGCTCTGGCCGAAGCCCAGCTCGAACAGCGGCCGTTCTCCACCGGTCAGGTTCTTGACCACGGCCTTGAGCTTGTCGCCCGCAGGCGTGGTGGCCGAGGGATACGTCGTGAACAGCGCGGCGACCAGCGGCGCGGCAATCTGTGCCCAGTTGCTCACTGGCCACGATGTTGCGGGCATGCCGGCCAGTTGCTGCGCCGCCGTCTGGTAGCCGCCGAAATAGTTGAACAGTTCGGTGTCGCCCAGCACGCCGCACATCGGCACCGATCCGTTGTACGTCACCTTGTGCACGGCGGTCTGGATGTTCTCGGCGTCCACGGCGGCTGCGGCGATGTGTCCGCCCATCGAGTGGCCGACGATGTAGGTGCGCGTCGGCGCGGCCAGTGTGCGGCCTTTCTGCTTGGCGATGTCGGTGAACGCCTGCGCCAGCGCATTGGTGTCTTCCACGCCGGCGCGCACGTCGTAATAGTTGGTCGAATAGCTCGATGCCGCCCAGGCATAGCCGGCTTCCAGCAGGTGGCGGCGCAGGGCGGGAATCGTGACGTCGAGTTGCGATCCGGTGCCGGCGTAGCCGTGCGCGTACATCACGAGCTTGCCGTTCCAGGCGGCTGGCACCTCGATCATGTAGCCGGCCTTGCCCAGCACGCCGGTCCAGCGGTCTGCTGCCGGAGCGCCCGCCAGCGGCGTGAGTTTGGCGGCCAGCGCAGTTGCATCGACCGTGAAGGTGCGGCTGTCTTGCGGCCGCAGATCCTCGGGCTGAACGGTGGGCGGCGTGGACGCGGCGGGCGGTGGATCGTCGCCGCCGCCGCAGCCGTATAGAAGCGTGCTGGCAGCCAGCGCGATGGCGGCGCTGTGGAATGCGCGATGCATGATGTCTCCTGTCTTCGTTATGTGGATATCGGAGTGCGTCGGCACGCGCGTCCTCTACAACCAGGTGGCCTGCATCTTGCCGATCTCTTCCCCCGCGGTGACAACGCCGCGTCACTGTATCGGGGTTCAAAGCGCACTCCAACTCTCAAACGGGTGACTGAAGACTGCCGCGTGCAGTGCAGCATGGGGGTAGGCGTTATCCGGCAATGCAATGGGAGGGCGGCCGACGGCGTGGCACGAGTGCGCCTGCCTATACTGCGAACGTGGCGCAAATGCGCGCTACGGGGAGCCAGCCATGTCCAGAATCGTTCTACTGTGGATGCTGCCGATGGTCCTTGCGGGGTGCGTGTCGTTCAGCAGCAGCGACCCGAATCCGCCGCAGCGCACCACCGTGGTAACGCCGCCACCGGGCACCGCCACCACCATCTGCAGCCCGGGTCCGTGCTAGGGCGCGGCGCCCGTGGACGAAGCGCCGCGGACGTGCACCTGGCGCACTTGACGCATCACGCCATCGGCAAACAGAATCGGGCGCGATAGCGGGATCCCTGCGGCGCGCAGCGCGTCAGCGGTCCACGTATTGCAGGTGTAGAAACCGTTGTAGCGCGCCGCCGCGCCGAAATAGAGTCCGCCCGGATACGGGCCGTCGCCGAGCCGCAGCGGACGCCCTTGCGCGTCGGTCTGTACTGCCTGATTGAGGAACGCGCGCAAGTGCTCGCGTCCATCGTGATCGATTGCCAACCCCACGACGTTGTCGGCGCCAAACGCGGCCGCCGGTGTATCGCGCAAGATCGTCAGCAGGATCGCGCCGTCGCCAGGCAGCAATGCCGACAGCAGCGTCGAGGGCCCGCGCTCGCGGCTCAGCAGATAGTGGCGATCGCCAAATCCGAAGCAGAGAAACCGCGACCCCTCGTAGCCGTCGGCCAGCCGCAGCAGTTGCGCATCGGCATCGTCGCTGCGGATGCAGATATCGGTATGCCAGCCGCGCTCGACCACGTCGATGGTGGTTTCGACCGGCGGCGCGGCGGCCGGCCTGGTCGCGCATCCGGCCAGCGCGCCCAGCACGGCGAAGAGGGCGGTGGCGACGATGGCGTGCGGCGTTGGCATGACGCGGGGCTAGCGCTGGCGGATGGGATGTAGCACGGCGTGTTTCATCGCGTGCGCGCGGAACCGGCCCATGCGCCGGCGGGTGCGGCCACCGTTCGATCGATCAGCCCGACGATGGCCGCCTCAAACGACGCGGCATCGGCGCCCGCCGCTATTTCCAGCGCGGCGCGGTCGAACGCGGCCGACAGCAGCGCCGCCAGCGCATCGGCCGGCGCATCGTCGGCCAGGCCCTGTCCCACTGCCGCGCGCAAGCCCTCGCGCAATGTGCGGCCCGCATGCCGCGCATCGAGCGCGAAGATTTCCGCCGCGCCCAGCACGGCCGGCCCGTCGATCAGCAGCAACTGCGTGCGCCCCGGCACGCGCATCGCCTTCAGGTACGCCAGGCTGCCTGCAATCAGCGCGTCGCGGATCGGCACGTCGTGCGGCGCGGCGCGTTCGATTTCATCGGCCACCGCACGCGCCTCGTCTTCCAGCAGCGTGCGGTACAGGTCTTGTTTGTCGGCGAAATGGTGATAGAGCGCGCCCCGCGTGATGCCCGCGGCCGCGGCAATCTCCGGCGTGGAGGTCGCCGCGTAGCCTTTCTCGATCAGCAATCGGCGTGCCGCGCCCAGCAGCGCCGCGCGCGTTGCCTGCGTGCGCAACTGATTGGATTGTGTTTTTTTATCTTGCATACATACAGCCTGTATGTCATAACTATTTGGAAAAATGCAATCTGTATGTTACGTCAGCCGCCACCAGGAGCCAACATGGAATCGACGCCGCTACGCCTCACCAGTCATTACGCCGTGATTGCCACTCGCGATGTGGCTGCCACCTCTGCTTTTTTTGTCGAACATTTCGATTTTCAGCCGCTGTTCAGCGCTGACTGGTACATGCATCTGCAGGCGCGCGCCGATCCGCATATGAACCTCGCGGTGCTGCATGCCGATCACGAAACCATTCCCGCCATCGCGCGCGGCCGGACGGCGGCTGGCGTACTGCTGAACTTCGAAGTCGAAAATGTCGATGCGGTATATGCGCGGGTGCAGCGTGCGGGCCTGCCGATCCTGCTGCCGTTGCGCGACGAACCGTTTGGCCAGCGCCATTTCATCACGGCAGATCCGAACGGCGTGCTCGTGGACATCATCACGCCGATTGCGCCGTCTGCCGAATTCGCGGCCCAGTACGATGCGGCGGCGCTGCCCGGCTAATGCAAACAGAGCGCAGGCGCTGCAGATGCTACGCACTGTGAGCCGGCTGTCCGACTCAGCCCAGGCCGATCGTCTGCAAGGCCCAGCCGCCCAGCGCGCAGGTCGCCACAACCAGCCACGGCGGTGCGCGCCATGCGGTCAGCGCGACAAGTGCGCACAGTGCCAGCGCAAAGTCGGCGGCGTGCAGCACGGCGCTGGTCCATACGGGGTTGTACAGCGCGGCGACCAACAGCCCCACCACCGCTGCATTGATGCCGGCCAGCGCCGCACGCGCGCCGCGATTCCGGCGCAGGCGCTCCCAGAACGGCAGCGCGCCCACCACCAGCAGGAACGATGGCGCAAAGATCGCCACCAGGCACAGTGCGCCGCCGAGCCAGCCGTTCGGCGCCACGGCGCCGGCCGCGCCAAGAAACGCGGCGAACGTGAAGAGCGGTCCGGGCACGGCCTGCGTGGCGCCGTAACCGGCCAGGAACGTGTCGTTGTCGACCCAGCCGGTCGGCACCACGGCCGCTTGCAACAGCGGCAGCACGACATGGCCGCCGCCGAACACCAGCGCGCCGGCGCGATAGAACGCATCGAACAGCGCCATCGCATGAGTGCCGGACAAGCGCGCGGCCAGCGGCAGGCCCACCAGCAGCGCCGCAAACGCGATCAGGCAGAACAGGGCGACGCCATGGCCGATGCGGATCGGCAGCGGCTCGTGCGGCACGGCATCTGCGGTGCGGAAGGTCCACAGGCCGACGAGGCCGGCGACGACCATCACTCCGACCTGGCACCACGGCGACGGCGCCAGCGTGACCGCGACCGCGGCAAGCCCCATCAGCGTGACGCGCGGCGCGTCGGGACACAGCGAACGGCCCATGCCCCACACCGCCTGCGCCACCACCGCCACGGCGGCCACCTTCAATCCATGCAGCGCGCCGGCCGGCAGCAGCCAGCCAAAGCGCGTGATGCCCTGCGCAAACACCATCAGTGCGAGCGCCGACGGCAGCGTGAAGCCGATCCACGCCGCCAGCGCGCCCGCATAGCCAGCGCGCGACAACCCCACCACCATGCCCACCTGGCTGCTGGCGGGGCCCGGCAAGAACTGGCAAAGCGCGACGATATCGGCGTAGGAGGCTTCGCTGAGCCAGCGCCGGCGCACCACGAAGGCGTCACGGAAATAGCCAAGATGCGCAACCGGGCCGCCAAAGGAGGTCAGGCCCAGACGCAGGAAGACCGCAAAGACTTGCCAGACTTGACGCATGGGTATGCCTCTCGCGCGGATCACGCGATCGTGTCGGGGGTGGGCTCGGCGCAGTCCGCCACGGCGGGCGCGACGGGCCGGATGGTGGCGACGAGTCCCGTGCCGTCGGCCGGCGCGCGATTGGCCAGCTCGACCGACAGCCCGTGCAGCACGGCTATACGGCGAGCGATGGAAATGCCCAGTCCGGTGCCTTGTTCGTGCTGATTGGCAGTGCGGAAGAATCGATCGCCGAGACGCTCCAGCTGCTCCGGCACGACGCCGGGCCCGCGATCGGACACGACGATGCGGTCCGGCTCGAACGCCAGCGTGACCACGGTCCCGGCAGGACTGTAGCGCAGCGCGTTGTCCATCAGATTGCGCAGCATGAGGCCAAGCAGCGTGGGATCGCCGCACAGCTGCGGCGGCGTCTGCCCGGCCGGCGGCCACAGCACTTCCATGTCGACCTGACGGCGTTCGGACAGCAGCAGGCAATCGCTCAACACATGCTGCGCCACTTCGCGCCAATCCACGGGGGTGCGTTCGGCAAAGGCGCCTTGGGCTTCGAGCCGGCTCATCGTCAGCAACTGCGAAACCAGATGGCTCATGCGGTCCAGGCCCGCCTCCACCTTGGCGGCGGCCTGGATGCGTTCGTCCGGATCGGGCGAGCGCCGGGCCACTTCCCATTGGGCCTTGAGCGCAGCCAGCGGCGTGCGCATCTCGTGCGCGGCGTCGGCGGTCAGGCGGCGTTCCTGCTCGATCAGCGCGGAGACGCGATCAAGCATCTGGTTCATTGCGCGCACCAGCGGCGTCAGTTCGGACGGCACGTTGTCCATCGACATTGGCGCGGGATCGCCGGGCGCGCGATCGGCAATCGCGTGCGATAACGTCAACATCGGGCGCAACGTGCGGCGCACGGCCCAGATCAGCAACGACGTGAGCAGCGGCAAGCCGAGCACCCACGGCAGTACTTGCGCCTGCAGGTATGACACGACCAGTTCATCGCGTTCGGCCAGGATCTGCCCGACGCAGACGCGCCAGCCTTCCACGGGGTCGTCAAGGTAGTAGAGGCGCCAGGGCACACCGTCGATTTTGCGTTCGGTGAAGCCGCGCACGCCGCCCAGGCGGGGCAGCCGGTCGCCTTCGGGGTCGATGTGCAGCGCCTCGCCGCCGGGACGCCAGGCGGCAATCGCCAGGTCGCCGAGGCCGGCGTCGCCCATGTCGCCGAGATCGGCGTCGCCGGGCGCTGGGCCCTCGCCGCCATTGGGCGGCGACACCGCGGGCGACCCCGGGTGCACCAGCGGCAGCATGGCCTGCATCTGCTGCGCCATGCGGACCATCGCCGTGTCATAGAGCTCGTTGATTTCCTCCTGGGCGCTCAGGTAGACCAGTACGCTGGTCAGTACCCAGGCAAACGCCACCGTGGCCAGAACGGCCAGCAGTAGCCGCCTTTGCAGCGTCATGCATCCTCTCCGGCGGTCGGCTCCGTGGCCGGGGCGCCGAGCGCTTCGAGCGAACCGAGCGTATAGCCCGCGCCGCGCAGTGTGCGCACGATGCCGGGATGCAGCTTGCGGCGCAGATGATGGATATGCACTTCCAGCGTGTTGCTTTCCGATCCTTTTTCCCAGTCGTAGAGCTTGTCGCGCAGGAATTCGCGCGTCAGCACGCGGTTCGGGTAGGTCAGCAGCAGTTCCAGCAGCATCGATTCGCGGCTGGTCAGGTCGACGGTCTTGCCTTGCCACGTCGCCAGCCGCGCCGCGGGTTGATATTCGAGCGGTCCATGACGCCACACCGGCTCGGGCATGCCGGCCGCGCGGCGCGTCACGGCGCGCAGGCGCGCGGCCAGTTCATCGAGATCCACGGGTTTGACCAGATAGTCGTCTGCGCCCGCATCAAGCCCGCCGATACGGCTTTGCACGGCGTCGCGCGCGGTCAGCACCACCACCGGTACCGTGCGGCCCTGCTGGCGCCAGCGCTTGAGCAGTGCAATGCCGTCGTCGTCGGGCAGGCCGAGGTCGAGCAGCACGGCGTCGTAGTGCACTGCCGCCACCGCGCGATCGGCTTCGGCGCAGGAAGAGAACCAGTCGACCGCGTGCCCCATCAGCTTGAGCCCACGCTGCAGCCCGTCGCCAAGCATGGTGTCGTCTTCAACGATAAGAATCCTCATGATTGGCAGTCTGAAAACAATGGTTTGAATTAGGGGTTTGGAACGGGTCGATTAGTGCACATCGAACGGGCCAAAGGGTAGCATCGCCCGCAGGCCGCTGCACGCTTAATCTGGCGTTAAGGTGCATCTCATAACCTGCGCGCACAAATTCGACAATCATCTTTTTTCATGCGCGTGCTGGCAAGGCACGCGCTTCGCGTTTTTCCAGCCCCCGGGATCCCAATGCCCCCCACCAAAATTCAGGCGAGCACGCACCAAGCGGTCTCCGAAGTCGCCCCTGCATCACCCGCCGCCGCGGGACTGCGCGCCCCGGCGTGGTCCGTTTCCACCGGCTGGGTAGTGGCGTTCGTGGCCCTGGTCTTGCTGGTCTGGTTTGGCTCGCTTGGCCTGCGCCATCTGGTGGGGCCGGACGAAGGGCGCTACGCGGAGATCTCGCGCGAAATGGTGGCCACCGGCGACTGGGTGACGATTCGCTACAACGCGCTCAAATACTTCGAAAAGCCGCCGTTCCATATGTGGGTCACGGCGCTGACCTACGCGTTGTTCGGCCTGGGCGAATGGCAGGCACGGCTGACCGTGGCGCTGGCCGGGCTGCTCGGAATCGGCATGTCGATGCTGGCGTCGTGGCGCTGGTTTGGCGCGCGCGCCGCCGCGTTTACCGGCTTGGCGTTGCTGGCCGCGCCGATGTGGAGCGTGGCCGCCCATTTCAACACGCTCGATATGACGCTGGCCGGCGTGATGTCCTGCATTCTGGCCTGCATGCTGATGTCGCAGCATCCAGCCACGTCGCGTAACGGCCGACGTGCCTGGATGCTGGCGTGCTGGGCGGCGATGGGCGTGGCCATCCTGACCAAGGGACTGGTCGGCATTGCGCTGCCCGGGCTGGTGCTGGTGGTTTATACGCTGGTCTCGCGCGACTGGGGCATCTGGCGGCGACTGCACCTGACCGCCGGGGCGGTCGTGATGCTGGCGATTGCCGTGCCGTGGTTCTATCTGGTGGCGCAGCGCAACCCCGAGTTTCTGAATTTCTTTTTCATTCACGAGCACTGGCAGCGCTACACGTCGAATGTCCACTCGCGCGGCGGCCCGATCGTGTATTTCGTGCCGCTGATCATCGGCGGTTTTCTGCCGTGGGCGAGTCTGTTTCCGCGCATGTGGAACGCGATGCGCACGCCGGTGGAAGGCGAGGCGCGCTTTCGCCCCGCGCTGATGGTTGGCATCTGGGCCATCGCGATTTTCGTGTTCTTCAGCCTGTCGCGCTCGAAGCTGCCCGGCTATATCGTTCCGGTTATTCCCGCGTTGGGCATCCTGGCTGGCATGGCGCTCGACCGCATTGACGTGCGCGCGTGGGGCAAGCACCTGACGGGGATGACGATCGTGGTCGCGTGCGGCTTGCTGGCAAGCCCCGTGGTGGCGACGCTGAATGCCAACCATACGCCCAACATGTTCTATCGCAGCTTTGCGATTTGGGTGGCAGTGGCGTTCGTGATCATGCTGCTCGGCGCAACGGCGGCGCGCGCGGCGCTGCGCCGCGGCGTTCTGCCCAGCGTGGCGGTGTACGCGCTGGGCATGTATCTCGGATTCACCGCGGCGCTGCTCGGGCATGAGACCGTTGGCGGCCCGGCCTCGGGCGCCGATCTGGCGCCGCAGGTGGCCCAGCAGCTGACGCCGGGCATGAAGCTCTACGGCGTGCGCATGCTCGACCATACGCTGCCGTTTTATCTGCGCCATCCGCTCACGATGGTTGCCGAGGCCGACGAACTGACCTTCGGCACGAACGTGGAACCGCAACGCTGGCTGCCCAGCGTCGCGGCATTCGAAAAAGTCTGGAAGGGCGGCGAACCCGCGATGGCCGTGATGTCGCCGGCCACCTATCTGGAACTGTCGCCGACGATTCCGTTGTATGTCGTCGCGCGCGACTGGCGCCGCGTGGTGGCCACCAACGTGCCGCCCGGAACGCCGCGCGGCGCAAACTAGCCCCCGCGACACTCGCGCGCTTGCCCGCGCATCGGGGCCGCGTTCTGGCGGTCCGATGCACGCGCTGCGCGCGCTTTATTTTTGCAGTGCTAACCTGTTCTACCCATGCAGCAAAAGCGAGTCCTGATTCTTGGCGTCAACGGCTTCATCGGCCACCACCTGACGCGCCGCATCCTGGAAACCACGCCGTGGGAGGTCTACGGCATGGACATGTCGTCGGACCGCCTTGGCGATCTGGTGAACCATCCGCGCATGCACTTCTCCGAAGGTGACATCACCATCAACAAGGAGTGGATCGAGTACAACATCCGCAAGTGCGACGTGATTCA